>Ga0068714_10001376_pt1 | contig 35993 bp, 34 predicted proteins | sample MTBNYHSulfiMetaG_FD_62988 | JGI IMG/M metagenome (GOLD analysis project Ga0068714, IMG submission 62988) | Enrichment culture microbial communities from rom New York Harbor, USA that are MTBE-degrading - MTBE-NYH (New York Harbor Sulfidogenic)... | ecosystem: Environmental > Aquatic > Marine >...
ACGGCTACAGCTTTACAGGGCTACCACGAAAACCAGGCCACAGTGTATGGTAAGTGCGGGGATTACGTGTTCCCAGGCGCAAGCTCACATGGGCGCTACTACGGCGTAGAAGCCAGCGTGGAGGTTGACAAGCAGATCAAGAACCCGAACGGCCAGTGGGTGGACGAGACCTATCTCAAGGCGGGTGGCGATGTCCTGTACCGCTTCGTGATCAAAAACACTGGCTACGAGAACCTTGGCGGGTTCACCCTCAATGACAATGTCTTAGGGTTCACAGACATTGACACGATTCTAGCACCAGGGCAGAGCTACGCCACGGACCCGGTTTATAAGGTGGCTGAGGAGGGGCTGCACACCAACACAGTGACGGTGAACGCCATCATAACGGACTACTACATATACGGCTTGTACCAGGTGTCCGACACGGATACAGCCAGCTACACAGGCGGTGTGCTGGACATGACCCTCACCAAGGAGGTCTCCACAGACAACACCAACTGGGGCCCACACGTCGACCTGCCAGAGGATGACACGGTCTACTTCAGGTTCACCGTGAAGAACACGGGCCAGGAGACGCTGACAGACGTCCACGGCTACGACCCCGACCTGGGCCAGGCCATAGAGTTCCAGGACACAACCCTGGACCCCGGGGAGACCACAGTCAACAAGTACACTGTCTCCGTGAGCGCCCTACCCGGGCAACACGATAATACAGCTGAGGCTTATGGGGAGTGGAACGGGGTCCCCGAGAAAGCCTATGGTTCAGCCAGCTACTTCGGGGTAGAGATGGACACAGTGTTCAGGAAGGAGGTGAGAGTAGCCGGCGGAGTCTGGCGCGACGACAAGGTCTACGTCAGGACTGGGGACGACGTCGAGTACAGGTTCATAGTTGTGAACAACGGTAACGTGGACCTCACAGGATTGGTGATCGACGACCCCGATGTGGCTACGATAAACGTGGGCACCCTGACAGCTGGAAGCACCTACGCATCAGACCCGTATCCAGTAACCTCTGTTGCTGGCACCTACACCAACACGGCGACCCTAAACGGGGAAACCATGCTCGGACCCTTTACGGAGTTGAGCGACTCAGCTGAGTATGAGGCAGCTTCACCGAGCATCACGCTGACCAAGGAGGTGTCCCTGGATGAGGCGACCTGGCTCAGCACCGTGGAGGTCCCGGTGGGTGAGACAGTCTACTTCAGGTTCACCGTTGAGAACACCGGCGACGTAGAGGTGACTGGCCTCACTGGGTACGACCCAGACCTGGGCAAAACCATCGAGTTCCAGGACACCACCCTGGCCCCGGGCGAGACTACAGAAAACTTGTACACGGTCTCAGTCAGCGCACTGCATGGTTTGAACGAGAACACAGCTGAGGCCTCCGCTGAGTGGTACAGTGTCCAGACTGATGCATATGGATCCGCATCCTACACCGGGAAGACCATGGAGCTCTCAGTGACGAAGATGGTGAAGGACTGCTGGGGCGTCTGGCAGGAAGACGGCGCCGAGGTCGTTGAAGGCGCGCTCGTCGAGTTTAACATCACCGTTGTGAACACTGGGGAGGTGCCCCTCAGCGACGTCACCGTATTTGATCTAATGTTTGGCGACCTGTCTCCACAAGGCCTCACACTACAGCCAGGAGAAACGGTGACGTACACTCCCAGCACAACCGACGCCTGGATGGAGTACAACGAGGTATTTGTCGATGCCTACTGGAACAGCTACCATACAGATGCCTATGATAACGTGTTTTACACATTGGTGGAGCCTATGCCGGAAATCGATGTCCTCAAGGAGATCAAGGACCGCGACGGAGTCTGGCATACAGGCGCAGACACCGTCTCAGACCCGGTTAAGTTCCTTGTCGGTGACACGGTGACGTACCGGTTCACCCTCACCAACACTGGCAACGTTGGACTAGTGGACATATATGTTGATGATGTCGTCTTTGGAACCATTGACTTGCCAACTACGCTGGCCGCAGGGGCTAGCACCGTCTCCGATGAGATAACCAGAGAGGCAGAGGCAGGGCTCCAACTCAACATAGTGGAGGCTGAAGCCTATGATGAGCTTAACTATGACTTTGTTTGGGACATGGATGAAGCCTACTACTACGGCGGCTCACCGGAAATTACAGTCACCAAGCAGGTGTCCAAGGACAACGCAGAGTGGTTCGACTATGTAGAGGTGCTTGTTGGACACACAGTATATTTCAGGTTTACAGTGGAGAACACAGGCGACGTAGAGCTCACCAACGTGGAGCTAAGCGACACCACATTCGGAGTAATAATCGACGGACTCACATTACAACCAGGAGAATCAAAGATCTACTACTATGACACTACAGCTGAGCTATGCACCCACGAAAACACTGCTACAGCCATAGGAAAATGGTGCGACATCACCGTAGATAGCACAGACACAGCCTCCTACAAAGGAAATGAGCTACTAATAATAAGTTTCGATGTGCCTAGTACTGGAACACCAGTTACATGTCCTGTGATTCTGGAACAAGGTAAACTTTACAGTATTCAAGCTACATCAGCATATTGGTACGATTACCCGAACAGCCTTCAGGCAGACGCTATGTACTACACAACAAACCCAATTAACTGGCAGTGGACAAATCATTACCCAGCCCCTGAAGATCACTCTTTCCTTCAGATAAATGGCAATGATGTTGATTGGGGGGCTTTCAGCAACAAAGACACGGGGCACACATACTCCATACAGATGATGGGGGACGGTACCAAACCGATATTCCAAATAGTTGACTGGTTGGATGGCGATTACACCAATAATAATTGCCACCTTACGGTGTACATCTCCGAGATCGTATAATCATAAAACTCCCTTTTTTGATAATTTTTTTATAACATATAATAAATATATTAAATTAATGTGGAATGTATTATATTTTATATATTGAGTGGTTGTTTACGGAAATTCAAGTTAAGACGCTAGTATGAATGCTTACTATACTAGGAACTACAAGATAAGCCAAAGTGCGAGCTAATGTTACACAATCCAACCCTATATCTGAGACCCTGAGTTGTGATAGAAGCATATGCGATCGCGCATGTGCCTATTTATGATACAGTGCGGCTCCATTAATATTGATGACATAGTAGATTATGTCAAGACTGACCTTTCATAATAGTTTTTATTATAAAAATAGATGCTTGGCGCAAGGGTCAAAACGGTAAACCTCAAATAATCCACAAAGATGCCTATTCTTGGCATTATACTATTAACAATGCTTACAGGGATGGGAGTATCCGGTTTACTATCCGTCTCAAAGACTCTATGCACCAACGGTTTCATAAAAGCGATTGACGTTGAGGTTTTCCAGGATCAGCCTTGTTCCCAGGTTTATCATCACTTGACTGGGGTACACCTGAACTTGGCGACGTGGTGACAAGAACAGTATATATGAAGAACACTGGTAACGCTGATATGACTCTACACTTAACTGTAAGTAATTGGGATCCTGCAAAGGCCTCCAATTATCTAACCGTTTCGTGGGATCAGGAAGGAACCATACTATTACTAAACGAGGTAACTACAACGGTAATAACCCTGACAGTCTCAAGCAGTATAACAGAAAATGACACATTTACTTTCCAGACGATAATCGAAGGAACTAGCTAAGCCTATTTTTATAGAAATCACTCATATGCTCGTATGTATAAAAAGGTGTAAACTCTTTATGATACGCGTTTGGATGCCAATTGGTTACTGCGCTGAATAGGTCTATATAGTACAACTGAAAGATTTACTATCCTAACCAATTTTAAACGTTAACATTTTAAAAACATTATAGATTACATATTCAACTCAGTGCGTGCGCAGACGTTTAATATGCTTGTTTTTTATATCTCCAACGCGCGTGTAATAGTTACTTTTATTTATTGAGAGTAACTAATATTATCATGTGGGCTGAGGTTTTCCTGAGGAGGCAAACATGGACCAAATAAATACAGGAAACCATAGACTCAATATGGCTATTGGGGAGAATGCTAATCCGTTAACGAAGGACATTTTCTTCCTTGACTCAGACATGTTGTACGAGATCAAAGGAGCCATAGGCTCCTTACATCCCCTCAAAAAAAGTCTAATGCAATTGGGTCTAGGGAAATGGTATATAGGCCACTACAAGAAAAAGATATGGAAAGCACCTCTCCCATTCTATGTCTGGAAATGTAGTGATTGCGGGGGTATCACTTTCGGTAATATCCATGGATATAAAAACAAATTATACTGTATTCATTGTTCAATCCCATAATAAACGATACACAGAGCTACTACTCCAAACGCGCAACAAGGTCACAAGCTGCTAGATGAGTTGTAGACACTTGTTTAGAAATAAAATGTTTATTCAACGGTTCAAAGTATTTTGTGCCTTCTATGATATTATTCACCTAGATGCAAGCCACGCGTACAACGCGCCCAGGCTGATTCAATAATTCACTACATTTATTGGGGGCCCGAATCCAATGATTTTTGATGGGAAAACCAAGGATCGGTTCCCACAAACATCTGTTCAAACACTTGGATTTAACACCGATCCAATCCATCCTCTGGACCAGCCTCCACAAACAAGGCCCAGGCAGACCAGTACAGTACAACCCGGAGTGTGATCTCCGAGACCTCATGCTGAGACAGCTCCTCCAGATACCCTACATCAAAGACCTCGTGAAGCGGCTTAGAAGAGACCCCTACCTCAGACAGGTCTGCGGCTACCATGACAAGGCACCATGTGAGACCCACTTCACCCAGATGAAGAACCGCATCGGATCAGAAGGCTTCCAAATCGCGCGCGCGAGAAAGGGGGGCAGAGGCTGGAAAAACCAGATGAGAATATGGAAAAAAATTAAAGAGAGTGACCAATACAAAGCCACTCTTAATCCTGTGTAGTATCCGCTACCATCAGGTAGGGATTTAACTACTGGATATTCTTGAAAACAAAGTTACGAACTATGCACACGCTTATAGTCTCCAATTTGGATGATGACTATTCATAGAAAAATATAAAGTGCTTAGAATTTTAACTCATCCTTTAATGCAAGTCATCTTTCTAACTAATAATTTTAATTATAAATACTAGTAATATTTAATCAACAATTATTTATATTAAGAATTAAAATATTGAGTTTATGGCTCTTAGCATTATATTGGGAACTCGCCCTGAAATTATTAAAATGTCTCCAATAATACGTCTATGTAAGAAAAAATCAATACCCCATTATATACTGCACTCAGGTCAACATTATGATTATGAAATGGATGAAACATTCTTTTTAAATTTGGATTTACCCCAACCAAAATTCAATTTAAAAGTTGGATCAGGGACTCATGCAGAACAGACGGGTAAAATAATGCTGGGCATTGAGAATATTATTAGAAATGAAGACACTAAATTAATATTTGTTGAAGGAGACACTAATACTGTTCTTGCAGGTGCACTTACAGCATCTAAACTCTTAATTAAAATTGGTCATGTCGAAGCCGGATTACGCAGTTTCGATCGTACAATGCCTGAGGAAATTAATCGGATCGTTGCTGATCATTTATCTGACATCTTATTCGCTCCTACAGAAGAATCAAAAGGTAATCTATTAAAAGAAGGTATTGATGAAAAGAAAATACATATAACAGGAAACACAATTGTAGATTCCATAAGACAAAACCTCATAATAGCAAAAAGAGAATCCAAGATATTAGAAAAATTATCATTAAAAAAGAAAAAATACATTGTTGCTACTGCTCATAGAGCCGAAAATGTAGATGATGTAAATAAACTTCAGGGAATATTACTAGGGCTTCATCAAGTTTCAGAACAATTAGACATTCCAGTCATCTATCCTATGCATCCAAGGACAAAAAAAATGATGAATCTTTATAAATTAAAAACAAATTATACTAAAATTATCTCACCATTGGGTTATTTAGATTTTCTATTATTACTCTCAAAAGCTAAATTAATTTTAACGGATTCAGGAGGTGTGCAAGAAGAAGCGTGTGTATTAAAAATCCCTTGTTTAACTCTCCGGGAGAACACAGAGCGTCCTGAGACAATAAAAGTTGGAGCTAATAAACTGGTTGGTACTACTCCTAAGAGAATATTAGAAGGAGCAAAAAAAATGATTGAAGTTGAACCCAAATGGAAAAATCCTTTCGGTGATGGGCATAGCGCTGAAAAAATTATGTCTATCATTAAAGATGTGTTAATATAAGGAATAAAATGACTTAAATATTTCATATTGCGCGCGCTACGTGAAAATATAGACTATTATTTCATTTTATTTATTAAGGTAAAGTTATAAAATTTTTACTGAATTTACAATGCAGCATCAGTTATCCTTGATAAACCGTTTAAAACTTAAAATAAATGGATATGTATTGATGGGTAATAAAAAAAGGGCGTATTGGGTTGAACCTATTCCGTTTTATTTATTTTACTGTCCTGAACATGGATTAGTTGAGGATTACCTTCATGGATACACCAAAAGACTTGAATGTCCTATATGTCGTAATATTGTCAAAGAAAAACACCAAATAACAGATATAGAAGTTTACGATCATTTATTAGAACCAGCTTATCAAATAATTGAATAATTTTTTCGATTTCACGCGTTTTTTAAATTATTATTATTGAATATATTAAAATTTCATGTGTAGTAAAAACATTTATCAATAATATTTCAATGATTTTTCAATATTTGAATTATGGTGTTGTTGTTTTGGTCCAGTATCCTTCTCCGGGTGCCATCTCCATCAGAGTTCCGCCTATCTGCGGGTAACAGTATGTCCAAACCCCGTCCTCGTAGCCATACACCTCCGACCACCCTGTACCGTTCAGGTACTCCGAGGGCGTCACCGGGTACACGGTGTGCACACCGATGAGGTTCCACCCGTCCGTCATTGTGGTCATGTTGCCAGGGTCTCCTGTGAGGGTGACTGTGAGGTTTTCTGTGGCGTATACCCAGTAACCTTTTCCGCATTCTAGGGTGGTGATTTGTTGGGTGTTGTCTGGGAATCCGTTGATCCAGTAGGAGAATTTTTTGTCTGTGTTGTCAAAGCCGTAGATGTATTGTATTTTGGTTAGGTTTTCCTGGAAGAGGCCGGTGATTGTGGGGTCTTGGAGGTTGAGGGGTACTCCTAATAGGTTCCAACCAACAGACAAACCAGAACGAACCTCAGGTCTTTTATGTAAATATACATTAATGTAGTCGTAGTTATTAGTAATATTATATCCCGCATAAATTAATTCATTTTTTGATTCTTCTAAATAATACCCAAAAGAACCAACAACTTTTCTCTCCGGATCTAATACATATAATGGTGTAAACCCATAATACTCTGCAACAGGCATTAATACAAACTTTGAACTCCAATAATCCAGAGCTACAGGATCCGTACTTGCTGCGATAATATTCAATCTAGTAGCTTGATCATAATATGATCTAGGCCCTGTCCGCCAATTTGCATTCACCCATATCATATCTAAAATATTTAAGACGGGAACTCTAGTTTCCGCTAATTCTGTTCCCATCCCTCCATTCCCTACACTACTATGAGCGTTACCATTTACTAATTTATCTGATACTACTCCCATATAGTGTTTGACACATCCAGTAACATAATAATTTCCATGCGCTTTTAAAACAGGGACATTTATTATTTTTAATTTATCGGAAAGGTAATCAGTACCATTCCAAACTCCATATTTGAAGCTAATATAAGTACCTAATGTTGTCATAAATTTTGGATAACTAACAATTAAACCTGTTTCAGGATCACTTATTTGACTTACTATATATCCATCATTAAAATCACCATCTACATATTCTTCTACTTGTAATTCTGTAATATTTTGCCAATTATATATCGTGACTCTTTGATCATTAAACTCATTTACCACATATTTAATTGATTGACTATGGTTTTCAGCATTGCTGTATTCCCAGTTAAAACTACCACCTGTCCCGTAAGAACCACTCTGACCTTGACCATTATCTGCAATAATTATTTCTCCATTAAAACTATCTGGATGATTTAATATTGCATTAACTAATTGCTTAATTAAATCTGTATTTGTTCCCCCTCTTTGATTCCATTGAGAATTTATCTTTATTATTACAACATCATCATCATCAATAAATCCATCTATGCCTTTAATATCATTTTCATTTTCTGATTTATATAATTTAACTCCATATTCATTCATTAAATCAAATAATCTAACTATGCCATCATCATAACCTGTGGTGTTTTGAACTACATAAATACTGGATGTTTCTAAATTATCTGATATGTGCTCATCTATATCTATTTTAAAATATTCGTTAGCTAAGATGGGACTTATATTATGATAAAATAATTCGCTAGTCATTATTATTAATATAAAAGATAATATGATTGAAAGTGGTTTTATATATCTTTTTTTAATAGCTATTATTGTTGGAAATATATAATGAACTATCCAAATAATGGAATTATTTTTTGCTACTTTTTGACAAGGATAATTTATTCTAGAAGGTTTTGTCCCGGTTCTTAAAATAAACCAAATAATACTTACAAGTCCTAAAATAAATAAGTTTTTATTAAAAACATTATACAAATTTTTAGTTTCTGAATGTAATTTTAAATATATTGATTTTATTTTCATAAACGTCAAAGCATTACTATACATTCACGCATTACCTATTATTCTTTTTCGTTATTTAAAATTAGCATAGATTATATTTCGTTTTATATGCTTAAAAGGAATTAAACTTATATTTTAGATAACACTTTACTAATAAACATGAATGACGCAAATGAATTTAATTATCAAATCATAAGATTTAGAGATATATCCGATTTTAAAAGAAAAGTAAATAATTTTCTTGATGGGTTGGATCTTAATATGGAACTACGGTATTGGCACGATTATAATGAAGTAGGAAACAAAAGATATTTGCCAGATAATTATGATGGATATGCAGCTATATATAATAATGAGATTATTGGGATATCTTATTTCGGGTATCCTAAAAAATGGAGTTTAAGGTGGCTATTAAATTTTTTATTCCCAGTAAGACGAACAGAAATAGGCTCTGTCATTAAAAAAGAATACCAGAAAATGGGTGTAGCTAGTTCTATGCACCCTTATAAAGAAAAACTAGCAAAACATCTTGGTATTCAAGAATTTTATTCTAAGGTAGAACAGATAAATAAGGGTACAATTAAATATGCTAAAGAAAAACTTGGAGGCCAAATAATTGATGAGGACGAAAAATATGTTTATTTTATTTTTAATTTAAAAAATACAAAATAGCCGTTAACAATATTGGTTATAATCACTTGATATAAATTTGTTAAAAATATAAATTAAAAATAATGATTTTTATAATATATAAGTATATATTTTAGATATATAACAAATATAAACATTTATATAATATCTATATAACATATGTTAAACAGATGTTATTTGACAAATTTTAATAAGGAAGAACACGTTACCATTGATACTTTGAACTACTCTCTCATCCGTAAATATGTGAAGGAAGAATGGAACGATCTATGGCAAAAGAAAATTGATGATAAACTTATTGCGGAGTCAATATCAAAGAGTGACTATGCCTGGCTTGAAGTATTAAAAGGCCAAATTATATCGGCTAATAGACAATTTAATCAATTAGATCTATATGATTTACTTGAAAAAAATTATGGTATATTGGAGGCTAGTAAAATATTAGTGGATCCAAATGTAGGGGGTTGGAAAAAATTTGCTAAAAATACATTTAAATATAAAGAAAATAAAATTGCAGAGAAAAAATATAAGAAACATACTATTACTAATACACAACAACAAAGAAAAAATGGTGAGGGTTGGCTTAATAAACACAGAGCTTATTTAAAAAATAAACGTGCGCATGATGTAAATCAATAGATTAGAGTATATTCCATTCCACTACTGTCAAGTAGGGATTAAGATAGAATATGCTCTAAAACTAATTATAAAAATGTGATGTTATATGACGATATTGAAATATAATAGAAAAGTTTTATCATTGGGATCAAGTCTAGCTTTAACCATTCCAAATTTATATATAAAATTAAATAACATTAAAAAAAGTAAAGAAATGTATATGTTTTTTAATATTGAAGATATTATAATATTATGTCCCCATAATGATGATGATTTACTAAAAAATAGTCTAACCAATTTTTTAGATGAATTGAAAAAATGTCAAAAACAAATAAACTAAAAGTGATCGTATTTGAAGATGCTTTTAATACCTACGTCTGATTGGCTTGGGCATCCATTTCCACAAAGACTAAATCACATATTTGAGAGAATGGGAACAAGGAATGAAATAGATGTATTAAGATTTAATTTTTTAAAAGAAAATAATTTTAACACTAAATTAAATATAATAAATATGAATGAATTTAAATTAAAAAATTTACCATTATACTATCTAACAAATTCTTTAAATATATTTAATACCATTAATAAACTAATACAAAAAAATAACTACAATGTTGTGGTTATATCAAATTTACTAGCAGGTTATATACCATCTAAAATAATTAAAAAAATACCTTTAATATTTGACCTTTCAGATTATTTTCCTACAATAGGGGCTGGGTTCGCTTTTAATGTAAACAGCCCCTTTGGACAAATATCTGAAACTGTTCTTGAACAAATTTTTTTAAGAACATTGAAAAATGTAACAGCTACTATTACTTGTTCTGATGCATTAAAATACTATCTGAAAATGAATGGAATTAATAATTCATTTAAGATATCAAATGGTGTTAGTGATATTTTTTTTAATGATTCTAATAAGAATAATTGTGACTATAAAAAAAATTATTTTGGTAATTCTATTATAGTGGGTTATATTGGTAGTATAGAATTTTGGATAGATATGCATCCATTATTAAAAGCATTAAAAATTTTAAAAAATAAATATGATATCAAATTATTATTAATAGGTAGTAATTTAAGATCAAAATCTTCTAGTGTTATTAAAAAGTATATTAAAACATTAGATCTTGAAGATTTAATAGTCTGGAAAGGATTTATACCACATGAAAAAGTCCCAAATTATATTGATGTAATGGATATTTGCACAATCCCTTTTAATAGCAAAGATCCTGCAACATATTATTCAACTCCAAATAAACTTTTTGAATACTTTTCAAGAGGAAAGCCTGTAATATCCACTAGTATACCTGAAATTATCAAAAATTACTCCGATTATGTAGATATAGCAGATACCGAATCAGAATATGAAAAAGCAATAGAAAAAATAATAGAAAATAAGAATTTTTATATTAAGGCTGGACCTGAAAAAATAAAAATCGCAAAAAATAATTCCTGGGAAAAAATTACATATAAATACGAAGCATGTATTGAAAAAGTAATCGATAACTGGGGCAAGAAATATGATTGATCAAGTCATAAGCGAAGATATATATATATTGAAAAATAAAATACACAGATTTAGTTTAAATTATGATTATATATTGATTACTGGTGGGGCTGGTTTTATAGGAAGTTATTTGTCCGATGTACTCATTGCTGCGAATAAGCATATAATATGTTTAGATAATTTATCCACTGGAAAGATTAATAATATCAGTCACTTATTAAAAGATGGAAAATTTGAATATATTAATATAAATATAGAAAATAAAGATATTGTTAATGAGACAATATCAGATAAAAAAATTGATCTTATACTACACTTTGCTAGCAGAGCATCTCCAGAAAATTATCAATTATATCCAGTTAATACTCTATTAACAAATTCACTTGGTACCCATAATGTATTAAATGTTAGTAAAGAAAAAAAAATTCCCTTTCTTCTTGCTTCCACATCAGAAGTTTATGGAGATCCCACAATAATTCCGACACCTGAAACTTTTTGGGGTAATGTTAATCCTATTGGCATCCGATCCTGCTACGATGAAGGGAAAAGATTTAGTGAAGCTCTGACTATGGCTTATTTCAGAGAATTTAATATTGATAGTAAAATTGTAAGAATACATAATACATATGGACCTAGAATAAGAGCAGATGGATCATATAGCAGAGCTTTACCAAAATTTATTGTCCAGGCCTTAAAAGGTGATAATATCACTGTCTATGGTGATGGGAGTCAGACAAGAAGTTTTTGCTATATTTCCGATTTAATCTATGGTATTCTATCAACAATCGAGTTTGGAGTTCCTGGTGATATATATAATTTAGGAAATCCAGAGGAAATTTCAATTTATAGCTTAGCTAAACTTATTAAACAGTTAACGAAATCAAAATCACAAATAACCTTTAAAAATTTACCTGAAGATGACCCTAGAAGAAGAGTCCCTGATATAACAAAAGCAAAATCCAAGTTATTGTGGAGTCCGGAAACATCTTTAAAGGAAGGTCTAAAACGTACTATAAAATGGTTTAAGGATTGTATAAGAGGATGAGTGTAAAAAAATACTTACTTAGTGTATTAGTTCCTGCATTTAATGAAGAGGATACAATTGATATAGTTTTACAAGAATTATTACAGCTTCAAAGTAGAGACTTTGAGATAGAAATAATCGTCGTAGATGATGGTTCTATTGATGGAACAAGTTATAAAATTTTACCGTTTTTAGACAGTAATAATAACATTAGATTTATCAAACACCTAAAAAATTCAGGGAAAGGAAAAGCATTATCTACCGCTGCAGATAATGCTAAAGGAGACATTTACATAATTCAGGATGCTGATCTAGAATATCCTGTAGAACATATCCTTGACATTGTTAATCCAATACTCGATGGAGTTGCGGATGTAGTTTATGGTTCAAGATTTTTAGGAAAATATGAAAATATGAGTTATTCACATTTTATTGGAAATAAAGTTCTTTCATTAGTAACTTCTTTATTGTACCATGTAAATCTTACAGATGTTATGACCGGACATAAAGCTATCAAAAAAGAAGCATTTCTTTCTATTTGTTTATTAGAAAAAGGATTTGATGTAGAAGTAGAGATGACTTCTAAATTATTAAAAAAAGGTTATAAAATAATAGAAGTTCCAATATCTTATTCTTATAGAATGTTTGGTAAAGCAAAGATCAACTATTTAGATGGATTAAAAAGTTTATTTAAATTATTCTATTATAAATTGTGATTTGATGTGGAGGTTGATCAATGAAATTATTTTTACTTGGATTGGATTCTTTAGATCCTTTTTTAATAGATAGATGGATGAATGATTTACCTACCTTAAAAAATTTGATCGTGAATGGCGCTTTCGGTCAATTAAAATCAACTATTCCTCCAGTTACTCTACCTGCCTGGCCTTCCATGTTTACTGGGAAAAATCCAGGAAAACTAGGTGTTTTTGACTTTTTTGAAATAGAGAAAAAAGAAATTGGTTATGACATGAAACTGTATTCACAAAATCAATGGAAGGGAGAATATTTTTGGGATATATTAAATCTTCATAAGTATAAAGTTGGTTTAATTAATCTCCCCGAATTTTATCAAAGTTATCGAATATTGGGATATATGGTTCATACTATGGGAAATTTTTCAGTCATGCCTGAATGGCTATCTAATAAAATACAAACTGATTTTGAAGACTTTAAAAATTATTCTAAAAAACCATTTTCTAATATAACAGATACTTTAAATAATACAAATATAGATTGGAAACTTAATGAGTATTTGATGAATGAGATTAAGGTGGATGTTTTAGTTCATGTATTTAGGATATTGGATATTGTTTCTCATAAAACTGATGATATTAATAAAATTAAAAAATACTATATTATGATGGATCATAAATTGTCAGAATATCTTTCTAGTTATGATTTTGATACCATTATGATAGTGAGTGATCATGGAATTAAAAGATATCACAAAAAATTTTATTTCAATACTTATTTAAATAAAAAAGGATTCTTAAATTTAAAGGACGCGGAAAAAAATACGAATGTTATTAAGCATATTACATATAAGATATTAGATTATGTTCCAAGATCTCAAAATGTGTTTGAATATTTGAACAAATATTTATCTAAATCTTTTAATATCGATATGAAACCTACTATAAAACAACTATTCGAATTTATTAATTGGAATGATTCTAAGGTATTTGCATATGCATTAACCAATTCAAATTATATTGGATTATGGAATATTAAAAGTGAAAATATAATTGATGGAATAATAGAAGATATTAAAAATGTAACTGATAAAAAGGATAAGATAATATCTAGTGTATATAAAAAAGATGAAATATATTCGGGAAATAAACTTAATAATTTACCTGATTATGTAATAGAGTTAAATGATAAATATTTGGCTACTTCAGAACTAAGTCCAATTATTTTTAGAAATACTAATAATTTCGCTCATCAACTCTATGGTACAATAATAGCTAATGGTAAAAATATCAAAGAAGGAATTAAAATTAATTCAGCTAATATACTTGATATTACTCCAACAGTATTAGATATTTTTAAAATAAAAGTACAAAATACTTTTGATGGTAAAAAATTAAATATTTTTAAATAAGGTGTTTCGTTGAAAAATAAATCTATTTTAATAATTACTCCTGGTATACCGCCAGTCAATATTGGGGGCGAAGAATACTATAGCTATTATCAATATAAATACCTTCAAAAATACAATCAAAAAGTAAAAATATTAACCTATTTTTCAACAATACCAAAAAATGCAAATAATCTATTGTTTAAAATAATAAATCAGATCAAAATATCAAAGAATATTCTAAGTTATTTTATATTACTTATATATTTAATAATTAATAATTTTTCATCCCGTTTCAATCCAGATGTTGTACATGTTCATGATCCATATTCAGAAGGATTGACTGGTGTAATTTTATCCAAGTATTATAAAAAACCTTTAGTAATGACTTGGCATGGTGCCGAACTTGTTGAAGAAAAAGCAACATTTACTATAATTGGTAACATAATTCGAAAATTTGTTTGTAATAATGCGGATATTATCGTTGTACCATCTGACTATATTAAAAATATGGTGATCAAATACGGGTTTTCTAATTCTAATAAAATTAAAATAGTGACTAATGCTGTTGATACAAATTTTTTTAAACCAATTAATAAATTGGAAGCTAAAAAGATTATTAAAAAATACTATAAATTTGAAGTGGAAAGAAAAATTATTTTGGTAGTTGGTAGATTATCTAAAATTAAAGGAATAGATTTACTTATAAAATCAATACCATATATATTAGATGATAATATATTATTATTGATTGTGGGAGACGGTCCTGAAAATAAAAATCTTAAAGAGCTATCAAAATTTTTAAAAATAGATAAGTATGTACATTTTACTGGATTTGTTGACAGAAATTTTCTACCTCTCTTTTATAATATAAGTGACGTTTTTGTATTACCTACTCTAGGAGAAGGATTTGGTTTAGTATATTTAGAAGCCTTATCGTGTGGAATCCCTGTGATTACTACAAAATATGCTCCCGAAATTCAAGAACTAGTTCTTAAACACAATATTGGTCTTTCATCTGAAGTAACTCCTGAAGAAATATCCAAGTCTATTATGAAAATTTTAAATGAAAATGATAAAAAAATAATTATTGATCCAACTAAATTAAAAATTATTAAAAAAATATTTTCTTGGGATGAAAATATCTCAAAGTTATTAAATATATATGAAAATTTAACATAGTATAAATGTGAATTTTATGTATCCATTAATATCTATAATAATAATAGTATTTAATATGGTAGATACATTAGAGGATTGTATTATATCTCTTATTAATCAAGATTACCCCCGAGAAAAATATGAAATTATTATAATAGATGGTGGTTCTACTGATGGGACAATGAATATTATTAAAAAATATGATGTTGATGTATATATAGAAAAAAGACGAGGCAGAGGTTTAGCCAGAAATATTGGAATAATGAAGTCTAAAGGAGATATAATTGCATTTATTGATGCAGACTGTACTGCAAATAAAAAATGGTTAAAAATTCATGTAAAAAATCATTTAAAAAATAAACATGTCGCTGCAGTTTGTGGGTCAGTTTATAATCCATATTTAAAGAAACAAAGTAATTTTACCCAAGCAGCTCATTTTGAAAATTTTTCAGAATTTGATATAAATGTACCCAAAAAATATGTAAATTATCTTCCTACGTGTAACGCTTCTTTTAAAAAGAATATTTTATTAAATGTTGGATTATTTGAGGAAAAAGCAGATAGATTAGAAGATTTTTTATTGTCTCAAAAAATCATCCAAAATGGATGTGATATATTATATGATCCAAAAGCGATAGTAAATCACTATGAAAAAAATATATCAAATAAAAAATACATTAGCTTAGAAATTGATTATGGTAAATGGTATTATGTGTCTCAAATATTGATGAAAAAAAGATATGGAAGATTACCTGTTAATCCTCTATTAGTTACAATAATGCTACCTTCCATAATAATAATGAGGATTTGTAGACAAATATATAAATTAAAAAATATATATTATAAAACATCTATATATGTAATGTTGATAATGATAATGGGAGGATTAATATGGGGAATATCTTATACTTTTTCTAGTTGGGCTACAGTATTTAAGGGGAAATATGTGTGAATAAATATATTAAATTGGTTTCAATATTTGGTCTCGTAATAGGTAATTATTTAATGATAAATTATTTTTCTAATGTTGAACTGGGTAATATAATATATTTATTTTGTGGAGTATTTATAGTTTCACTTAGTGGATTATTATCTATTATTACTTTAGAAGAAAAAAAATCAGATGCTCATTTTATATTCTTTTTATTTTTTTCATCTTTTTTATTATTTACAATGTATAGAATACGTTTTAATAATTTGCCTCCAGGAGATATAATATTTGAATATAGAACTGCAAGAAGTACGTATGAAGATCTTTATTGGAATATAAATAGAGTTATTTTTGAAAGATATTTTTCATCTATGTGTATAAGTTTAATTCCCACTATTATTTCAATTTTTACTGGATTAGAAATAATTGATTTATTCACATATGGTTTTAAACTTATAGCTGCACTAATACCCGTATCATTATATTTATTATTAAATCAAGTATTTAATAATAAAAAAATTAGTGCAACATCCTCATTGATATTTTCACAACTCTATTTCAATATAATTAAGCTGATGAATTTAACAAGGCAACAATTTGCAGAGTGGTCTTTAATTATATTGTTTTATATATATTTTAAGTTACATAATGATACTAAAAATGAAAATAGGTTAGGATATTTTATTATTATGATTATTGCAATTTTAAATATTATAATATTTCACTATACAATTAATTATTTTTCAATAGCAATATTTTTATTCCTTTTAATTTTTAAATATGTTTTTCGATTTATACCTGCATCTATTAAAAAAGATATGAGTTTGCCATACAAATATTATGATAATGAAATCGTCAAAATTGTTGTAATTCTGTTTTCATTTTCTTTATTATGGTGGTCAACTATTAATATTGATAATTTTATCAAAGATGTTATAAATGAATTAAAAATATTTGACTATAGAAACATCGAACCAGCATATCAGGTGTCTTTTATAGCCTCCAGTCCTTTAGGACCTTATGTAACATTTTGGATACAATTATTAGCTGTTATGTCTGTTTTTGGATTTATTTTATTATTTTTGTTAGAAAAAAAAGATGGTAATCTTTTAAGATGGATGATCTCTGGGGGAATTATGTATTTATTATTAGCTATTTGGTTAACGCCCAATCAATCAATAACGGGTGTGTATCCCGATAGAGTTTTTATTATAGGTTATATCTTTTTTTCTAGTTATATAGGATATCTATTAATAAAAATATGGAATATAAAATATTTGAAGATACTATATATTGTTATACTTATTTTAAATTTACCAATGAACATGTTCTTGCCCGTATATAGTGAATATGTTCACTATGTGCCAGAAAGTATGGTTCCCCCTAATAAACTAGTATTAAGAGAATCCATAAAAGAATCAGAAACTAATTTACAGAAATGGATCATAAAAAATAATTTTAATGATTCCATATTATTCACATCATATTTTGGTGGTCAAAATACTTATTTAACGTATTCAAGATTATATTACGGAAATTACTCCGACATTAATTTAATACAAAAGCAGACTTTATACATAGTTTTTGATCAAAATATGTTTGAATATAGGTTATGGAGATCTGGAGATTTAAGCTACGAACATATTGATCTAATAATGTTTTTAGATCAAAGTTCATTATTATATAACGATGGTCATGTTGCCTTGTTTGCCTTTAAAAATATTAATTGAAACCATATTCAAGTAGTTTATTATAATAAGCTTCACCAGAATATGATGGAGTAATCCAATCATTCTGTAAAAGTCCCATATCAATTGGGTCACCCGTGTTTGTTATACTCTGACGGAACCAGGCCCAATAACAACTGCCCCAATTGTTATTCATAAAATAATCAAATTCATCATTAACAATATACCCGCCATTATATCCTGTACCTCCAAACTCTGTAACTATGACGGGAAAATGATAGTAGTTTTGTTCAGATAAATAGTAAGTATCTAATACTCTGTACATCTCTGCTTTACCTGCAATTAAATCACCAGATTCATACATGTCCCACACATATTTTCGACCAAAGTTATGTACAAAATAGCAATGAGGCATATATACAAAAGATTTTTCTTCAGACAAGATTTTACATTGCTCTCTGACTCCAACATATTGTGTAATTGTAACACCTCCACCTCCCCAGCCCAACTCTATACCAATAAGTAGACTTGGATTAATTTGGTGTACAGTATCCGCTAATTCCGCAGTAAGTTCAAAATCAAATAAGTATTCATAATTAGGATCTTCTGCTGGAAATCTTGGCCGGTATTCATTTATTTCTACACCAATTACCATCGGGTTATATAAGAAATCGTGAGCAACACATTTCAATGAGAAAATTGCATCTCTACCAAGTAACCAAGCTAATTCTTTACTTATTCCTATAGATTGAGGGAGTTGTCCATCCCACCCTCTAAAACCATAGTGATGCATGTCCATAATAACTAACATGCCTCTAGAGGTAGAGTTTTCAACGAAAGTTCTTATTATTTCACGGTATTTATAATCAGTCATATAATCATACCAATTAAAAGGAACTCTATTGAGTTTAATACCCCAATCCATCATATTTTGAAAATCAAATTCATAATATGCTGGATTACCTTCGCGCCAAGAAGTGGTATATTCGATACCTTGTTTTGAGACTCCTGTTAAATTCTTGACAATATCATTATTTTTTGCATCTAAAATCTGAGTTCCATTTACCTTTAAAGGGAGATCCCACCCACCGACTACTTGAACAGGTTCACGATTTGTGACTAAAATTTTTCTAGTAACTGTAGAATGTAAACCCTGGTCATCGACTACTGTTAATGTGATATCATGTATACCTTCTTGGTTGAATGTGTGAGTAATTGTGTCATTTGAGTACAAAATGTTATTTGGGAACAACCAATTATAGGTCACTATATTACCATCTATATCTGATGAATAGTTTTTCGAAAAAAATGTGACCATTTCACCCGGTGAAGGTGTTGTTGGATAATGAATGAATTCAGCCACTGGTGGTTTTGGTTGAGCTGGAGGAGGCGTCCATGTTTCTAACTTCATATCATCAAAAAAGATATTTCCATAACTGGTACCTCCTTCATACATTATACCAATTTCGATTGACCCCAGTTGATATGGTTCTCCAAAAACATCTGACCAATTTATTTCACCAATATATTCGGCTATGGTTGTATCATCAAGAGTGATAATCACTGAACCACATGCGGATGAACTACCATATAGATTAAAATGATGCCATTCGTTATCAAAAATACTGAATTTACTTGTTTGTCCATTTATAAAATAAATATAATTTGGATCCATATAAATCAGTTTTTGGCCTCCAATAGATGACCTTAACTCAAAGAATCTAACCCAATTTGTATTAGTAAAATCACTAAATTTAATGGCAAAACTAAAATGAAAATCATATATTGCAGATTCTAATGTATATATACCCTTTACAGTACTTGCATCTTCAACTTTTTCTATATGCATGGAATATGATCCGTTGTGTTTTTCCAAATTGGTAGTTTCAATCACATTACCTGGAGTGACCGTGATAGAAGAAAATTCTGATAGATCATTTGTTTCAAACTCAGCTTTCCATAATAACGTCTCTATTGATGGAAATTTTATTGTTCCATAATTAGAAAATGATTTTGTTATGATTGTTTGTCCATTAACTTGAAGAATAACTGATGAAATAATAATAATAGTTACCATTGTTGCGTATCTAGATAACCTACTATCCATCATTTAAGTCTACTCTGTGCGCTTTTATGAAATAGTCTTGGTTCTATTTTAAATATTATCTGACTTATTAATCTATATCAAAATCATATTTAGTTAAAAAAATAGAAATATATAGAAATGTGCTGAATCTGATGTGGAATGTGAAGAGGAGGTAATTCAATGATAAAAATTTTTCAAAATGAATCCTATAAAAATTTATCTAAATTTGTCAATGTTATTTTCATTTTTTTTATTACAACAAGTCTTAATTTGTTGATATTTTTATTCTATGATATTTATTATTTAAAAATAATACAAAACATTCTCGGATTTGTATTTATACTGTTAATATCCGGGTATTCGTCTTTTATACTTATTTTTCCTAATAAAAAAATAATTTCTTTAGAATCAATTATGATGATATTATTAATGAGCTTTTATCTAATGTTTGTTTTTGGATATTTATCAAATTACATATTCAATACAATTGCTATTCGTTATGTTATTATTATATACGACATTTATATTATATTAACCATGATTATTTATGTTTATATCAGAGGATTTAAAAATGAATAGGCTTCTAAATAATGAAGATAAGTTAATTCATACCGTTATTGTTTTTGCATCTATATTAATAATTTTTTCTTGGATATATGTAATTTCCTATCAAAATGTAATAGAACCTAATGTAGCCTTATGGATCTTGGATAAAGATCACTCTCCAACTTCAAGTGAAATGGATGTATATGTTTTTAATAATTATACTTATGTAATAGGTATAAATAATAATGTGCCTGACAACTCCGAGTATAAATTAGTGATCAAATTACGTGATTTTAAAAGCGATTATCCCAATACAACCACAAAAGAGCCAAGTAATATACGATATATGTTTAATGATACTTATTTTAAGACGATCTCTGATGGATATTACGCTGAGAAGAAATATTCATTTTCATTTTTAGGATATAAAAATAATACTAATTTTATAATATATAAAATATCATTTAACAATTTATTAATGACCTATTATAAAGAAGTACCATTAAATAATTTTGAAAAATATGAAATACAATTAATTTTTGAATTATGGGAATATGATAGTGTTAATCTTAAATATTATTTTACTGGGATTTGGGTTTCTTCTCCTAAAATGTATCTAAATGAATTATATCCCGAAAAGATAAGATAAATATAAATTAATGTACTGGCGTGTAAAATATATGCTTAAAGTTAAAAACTTATCAAAAGAAAAATTTCATAGAAATTTATTAAAATACGTCACATTAATAATGGGAACTGTTTTTATCTTTGTGTCTTTATATTTAAGAGATATATTATTTTTATATATTGGAATAGGGATTATATCTATATCGATAAGTATGCTATTTCTCATGGATGATAAAATAATGAAAACTAATTTAGTTGAATTTTTTATATCTAATCAATTGATAACCATGTATCAGATTTTTAAACATCTTAAAATAACTAATTCTATATATTATCCATCTGAAATTATGAATTTAAATCCAATACAAAATTTTTATAAAAGTAGTGATGGTCTAAAAACATTAGCTATTTATCCACTAGGAACTGAAATATTTTTATACATTGAAAAAACTTTGAACTCAAATATCATTGAAACGCCTTTTGAATATATAGTTAACCATATTAAAAAAGTATTTAAAGAAGATTTTCAACTTATAACTGATTTCAATATTGAAGTGTTTGATAATATTGTTCGTATAACGCTATATGAATATATTTTATTTGATTTGTGTAAGAGAATATGTGAACAAGATAAAAATATATGTAATATTGTTACATGTAGTTTATGTAGTTCAATAATTTGCGTGTTGGTAAAATTTTATAATAAGCCCGTAAAAATAATCGATCATAAATTTAATAATAATAATAATATTGAATTTAATGTCATGATATTAAATTAGGATGATCTTTATGGCCGTTGACATATTACTAGAATTGTCTGTAATATTTATTATAACCGGTTTTTCTCTTTTATTTTACTATGAATATATCTCATCTTCAAAATTAATATATTATAATATTATCAGAATAAATTATTTAATATATACTAGTTTAATATTTATACTTATATTTATTTTATTGATATCGATATACATAATTAGTTATGCAAGCTTGTGAGGAATATTTAAATATGTTATATCAGGAAAATATTAATTTTTTTAATAAAATGTTATTTAATAAATTGAAATATATAAAAGAATCGAGTTTAAGTAATTCTTGTATAGTTTTTTCGCCGCATCCAGATGATGAAGTTCTTGGATGTGGAGGATTTATATTTAATAAGATGAAAAAAAACGCTGAAATTAAAATAGTAATTATAACTGATGGGAGTAAATCTCATGAAAAGTTTATTTCACAGAAGAAACTTAAAAGAATTAGAAAAATTGAGTCAATCAATGCCCTTAATAAAATTGGTATAGATAAAAATGATATAATTTATTTAGATTACGAGGATGGTAATTTATTTCAAAATGAAAAACTATGTACTAAACGAATAATCGAAATTATAGACAAATATGATCCAAAAGAATTGATGATACCGCATATAAAAGATTTTCATATGGATCACTATATTACTTCTAAAATTGTTAGAAACATAAATACCAAAATATTTTCAAATAATAAGATAATTTACAATTATCCAATTTGGCTATGGAATGCGTGGCCATGGATCAATCAAGCAATATTAGATACTAAAAATTTTAACAATTTTCAAAAATCTTTAATATCTATAAGTACATTCTTTTTAGATTTCAAATATAAAATTAATATACAAGACGTAATTAAACATAAATTAGAAGCATTAATGGAATATAAAACTCAAATTACTAAATATAATGATATCTCTGATTGGCCGACTTTATACGATATTTATAATGGTGATTTTTTAAAATGCTTTTTTAATGGCTATGAGATCTTTTCATAGGGATAAAATATAATAATCTCATAAAATATTTCTTGATATGGGTGAAATAGTTGGATGAAAAAATAGAAAATTATAAGGTATCTTTTTTTGGTTTAGGTTTTGTTGGTTTATGTATGGCTGCATGTTTTTCTGCAGATAAAAACATTTATACGACTGGAATTGATATTGATGAAAATAAAATTAAATTAATTAACAATGGAGAATCCCCTTTTTATGAACCTAAATTATTAGGTTTATTAAAGAAATCAATATTTAAAAAAACATTGATATGTGATCAAGATTATATAAAAGCTATTAAAAATACAAACATGTCATTTATTACTGTGGGAACTCCTAGTGATGAAAATGGTAGAATAAATTTGGATTTTATAAAATCTGTATCAAAAAATATGGGGTTTGCATTGAGGGAAAAAAAAGACTATCATGTCATAGTTATTAAAAGTACAGTTATTCCTGGAACGACTCTTGATATTATAAATCCTATAATTGAATCTGTATCGGGTAAGAAGGTAGGGATATCTTATGGATTAATATATAATCCAGAGTTTTTACGTGAAGGTAACACAATTGATGATATAAGAAATCCGGATAAAATTATTATTGGTGAATATGATAAAATTTCAGGGGATATTATAGAGTCATTTTATAAAAGATATTACGATCAAAAACCAATACCTACAATTAGAACCAATATTCCAAATGCAGAAATGATAAAATACGCAAATAATGCTTTTTTAGCTACAAAAATTAGTTATATAAACTCAATTGCTAACTTGTGCGAGAAAATTCCTGGGTTGGATGTTAAAATAGTCTCAAAAGCTATTGGATTGGATAGAAGAATCGGTCCTCATTTTTTAAATGCTGGAATTGGTTTTGGAGGATCATGCTTTCCCAAGGATGTTAAAGCATTAATAAATTTCTCTATTGATTCAAATTGTCATTTAAAACTATTAGAAGAAGTTATTAATATAAACGATCATCAATATAAAATTGTTATAGAAGAGCTTAAAAAGGAATTAATAAGTTTAAATAATAAAAAAATATCCATACTCGGTTTATCATTTAAACCTAATACTGATGATATAAGAGAATCAAGATCAATATTATTAATAAAGGATTTAATAGAAGAAAATTGTATTGTTGATGTATATGATCCAATGGCAATAAACAATATAAAGGAAATATTTTTAGACAAAATAAAATATTCCCTCTCCTATTTTGAATGTATTAAAGATTCAGATGGATGCATAATTGCGACGGATTGGGATGAATTTAAAAATATAAAGGAGGAACACTATCAGAAGTTAATGAAATTTCCTTTTGTAATCGACGGTAGGTTACTATACGATCCTAATAAATATAACAACATAAAATTCAAGGCCATCGGTATGGGTCCGCTACTAATGACCGATAATCTATAAATGTTAGTATTCAAATAATACAAAAACATGAAAAACGCTTTAATAACTGGAATTACTGGACAGGACGGAGCCTACTTAGCTAAATTTCTATTAGATAAAGGGTATGAAGTATTTGGGACATATAGAAGATTGAGCACTCCAAATTTCTGGAGGTTATTATATTTAGATATTTATGAAAAAGTTACATTAATACCCGCGGAATTATCTGATATGTCTTCATTAACAGAGGCATTAAAAATTTCCAATCCATCTGAAATCTATCATTTAGCTGCACAAAGTTTTGTAGATGCAAGTTTTGATGTACCAATCACAACTGGAGACATTACTGGTATTTCAACAACAAGATTCCTTGAAGTAATTAGGCAATTTACAAAAGATGCAAAATTTTATTATGCAGCAACGAGTGAAATGTATGGAAAAACAGGGATAATTAATAAAGAAAAGCCATTGAATGAAAATGATTATTTTTATCCAATGAGCCCATATGCAGCTTCAAAATTATATGGATATTGGATCACAAAAATTTATAGGGAAACATATAATCTACATTGTTGTAATGGAATATTATTTAATCATGAGTCTCCAATAAGGGGATTGGAGTTTGTCACAAGAAAAATTACTAATGGTGTAGCAAAAATAGTTCATGGTATAAGTAAAACTTTGGAGCTAGGAAACATACATTCTAAAAGAGATTGGGGATATGCCCCTGAATATGTTGAAGCAATGTGGTTGATGCTTCAGAAAAAAGAACCAGACGATTATGTAATTTCAACGGGAAAATTTAATACTGTTAAAGAATTTGTTGAATTGGCCTTTGAATGTGTTGGTTTAGATATGGAAAAATATCTAAAAATAAATACAAAATATTTTAGACCATTAGACTTGCCTTCGATTGTTGGAGATAATAGTAAAGCACAAGAAAAATTAGGATGGAAGCCGAAAATAAAAATCAATGAATTAGTTGAAATAATGGTGTCAAACGATGTTGAGAGATGGGGTAAATGGGTCAAAGGGGAGACTTTTCCATGGGATGCGCCAAATTATCCCTCTGAATCACCAATATTTAGTAATAGACGGAGATAATAAGAATGGTTCATTTTATACCTATTTCTAAACCATTTTTAGGGCTTGAAGAAAGAGAACTATTATTGGACGCATATGATTCGGGATGGATAAGTTCAAAAGGCAAGTATGTAACGGAGTTTGAGCAGAAATATTCTCAATTTTTAAATGTCAAATATGGTGTATCTGTGTCAAACGGTACAGCAGCACTACATCTTGCACTCTCATCGTTAGGAATTGGTCCTGGAGATAAAGTAGTAGTACCAACTTTTTCATTCATATCGACAGCAAATGTAATCCGTTATACCGGTGCAGAGCCGGTTTTTATTGACTCTGATCCAAAGTATTGGTGCATGGATCCAAATAAAATAGAGGAGAAAATTGATAAAAATACTAAAGCAATAATGCCTGTTCATATATATGGGCATCCATGTGATATGGAAAAAATTTTAGAACTTTCTGAAAAATATAACTTGTATGTAATAGAAGATGCAGCTGAAGCTCATGGTGCGCAATATAAAAATAAGTATGTCGGTACTTTCGGTATCATAAGTTGTTTTTCTTTTTATGGTAATAAAATAATTACAACTGGAGAAGGGGGGATGTGTACAACTAACAATAGTGAACTATATGATAAAATGAAAATTTTAAGAGATCATGGTATGAATCCCCAAAAAAAATATTATCATGATTTTATTGGATATAATTATAGGATGACTAATTTACAAGCAGCAATTGGAGTAGCTCAATTAAAAAAAATTAATAAAATTATAGATAGAAAAAGAGAAATTGCACGTATATATGATCAGTTCTTCGATGAAATAAAAAATATAGATGTTCAACATGAAATGCCATGGGCTAAAAGTGTATATTGGTTATACTCAATATTAGTAGAAAAAAATAAGAATAAAATTATAAAAAAATTATTTGAAAATAAAATTGAATCTAGACCATTTTTCTATCCTTTGAATTTACAACCTCCTTATAGAACAATAACCAAATATAGTGTAGCTGAAAAAATATCTAAAAAAGGAATAAATTTACCAAGTTATTATGATTTGACTGAAGAAGATATTAAATTTATATGTAGGATTATAAAAACTTCCTTATAAAGTGATGTATATGAATATACTATTTATGGTAGGTAAGGATTACCCTCCAACATTAATGGGTGGATCTATTTATATTAAAAAAATTACTGAACATTTAGAAAAAAAGGGTCATAAAATATATGTCATTACTACTTCAATAAAAGGAATAAGTTATAAATGGAAAAAAGAAAATAACATATATGTTTTAAGAATCCCTTACATGATTTTTTCTTTGTTTTTTTTGTATAATCTAAAATTTGATATAATAAATTCTTCAGTACTTAATTCAATTAATCCAATTGTTGGAATATTAGTAACCAAATTATATAATTTATTTAATGTTAAAAAAGTAAAATTTATGTTGACGCCCCTACATCACACTGAAATGCATTGGTGGTTAAAATTTTATTCATTTCACCTATTAAAAGCTGCTGATGGCTTATTAGTTTCAACTCCTTACGAAAAGGAATATTATATTAAAAATAAAATAAAACATAAAAAAATATATATTATAGGTGAAGGAGTTGATTATAAAAATTTTGAATTAACAGAAACTATTAATGAATATGTTAATAATTTTAATATAAAATTTAATTCAAAAAATAATAACCATATAGTTCTATGGTTGGGTAATAGGTGGTATTTTAAAGGATATTATCATTTAATTTTATCAATGAAATATGTATGGTCTAAAATACCCAATACGTTATTAGTGATTGTGGGTCCAATAAGGGATTCTGAAGTTGTGTTATCGCCGAAAATCTTGAATGAAATCAAAGATATACGTGCAGAATATGGTGAAAAGATATTTGATCTAGGCATAATAAATGAAAAAGAGAAAATTGCACTGTTGCATATAATTGATGTTTTAGTTTTACCATCCTTAGCAGAGACAATACCATTAACTTTTTTAGAATCATGGTCTGTACATAAACCAGTTATTGGTACAAATATTCCTTCAATAAAATCCATAATGGATGAAGATCTTGAAAAAAACGTGTTAGTTAAATTTGGTGATGTCGAAGAAATAGGTCAAAAAATAATAAATGCTTTATTGGATAAATCTATGAGGGAGAAATTGGGTGAAATCGGTTATAATAGAGTAATCAATAATTTAAACTGGGATTCCGTAACTGAGAAATTATTAGTTGCATATCAAGATGTGAGCACGGTCGGGATGTAAAAAAATGGATGATAAGATAAAATACGTTACAATTCTAACAAATGGATGTGAAGAGGGTGGGTTAGAATCAGAGAGATTAAAATATTTATTTAAAGAGGAATATAATTTAACTGATAACTTTAAAGAAGCAGATTTAATAATTTTTTATGCATGTGGTTTAACATTAAAAGCTGAAAATAATTCCATAAAAATGATAGAAGATATTAATAAAAATAAGAAAGAGTCAGCAGAATTTATTATTTGGGGTTGCTTACCTAAAATTAATCCCAAAATAATGTTAAATAAAGATGATGTTATAATAGGGCCTAGAGATATAAAATATTTTAATAAATATTTACATTCGAATACCATTGATGAAATAAACGTTAATACATATAAAACTTATAAAAAAAATAAATTAATTAACATTATAGATAATATGATTAACAAATATCCCCCTCCAAATACATATTTTATACGGATAGCTAGGGGGTGTACAGGTAATTGTACCTTCTGTAGTGATAGAATAGCTCATGGATATATTAATAGTGAACCAATAGATAAAATAATAAAACAATTTAAAAAAGGAATAAAAGAAAAGTATATATATTTTTCGTTAGTAGGATCTGATATAGGTTCTTATGGCTATGATATTAATACAGATTTGTCTCAACTTTTATATCAAATAGATAATGAAGCAAAAAACTATAAATATAAATTATTGTTACAAAATGTTTGCCCTGATCATTATAAAGAAATTCATGAAAATATTAAGCCTTTTATCTCATCTAATAAAATTTATGAATTAGGATTACCATTACAATCAGCAAGTAATAGAGTACTAAAAATTATGGGAAGAAAATATAATGTAGATGAGTGGTTAAATATAGTGACAGAAATTAAAAAAATTAACCCGAGTATTCATCTTACTACGCATATAATGGTTGGTTTTCCTACTGAAGATGAAAATGATTTCTTTATGTCATTAAATATATTAGATAAAGTAGATATTGATAGAATTATTGTTTTTAAGTATTCTGATAGACCTACAATAGCATCTTTTAATATTAAAGATAAAGTCACAGAAGAAATTAAAAATCATAGGTATAAAATATTATTTAAAAAAGCCAGATTCAAAATGTTAGAACAAAAAATTAAACGAATATTAAAATTCTATTAATTTATAACATATCATTATATATATTGTAATATTTTTCTTCCACCATATTCAAATTATATCTATTCACTATTTTTTCTCGTGCTTTTTTAGATATATTATCACGAAGGTTTTTATCTTCTTTTAATTCAAGTAGTTTATTCACAATACCTTCGTAATCATTTCTTTCAAATAAATATCCATCAATACCATTAGAAATGATTTTAGATGCACCGGGTATATTATAACTTATCGCAACAGTGCCACATGCCATTGCTTCTAATGTGGAGAGGCCTAAACCTCCTCCTTCCATAGTGTTCCCTAAATGAATAAAAGCTAAAGATTTATTATAGTATGATGGTAATTGATTTCTATCTATCCATTTATGTGATACTACATATTTGCTTAACAAATCTCCCCCAATAAAACCAAATTTTAAATCATGATCATAGTTATTTTTATAATATCTTGCTAATGAAATATAGTTTTTAATACCTTTATTTTCATGCAATCTGCACACAGAAATAACATTATCTCTATTTAAATTATCATATTTAATTGGTTTAAACATATCGACATCTACACCAGAATTTACTATTTTGATGTTTTTTTTATCATATCCTAAATTAATTAATGACTCTTTCATAACATCAGTTTGTGACACCAAAATAACGTTATTTTCTATAATTGAATTTCTATTGTTAATCATGTTTTCTGTTATTCTTTTTCTTATAAATCTTTTAAAAAAATATTCGTATTTATTAAATCTACAATTTTCTATACAATGATTCCAGTTATTTTGATCACACATTTTATAATCAGACAGCATGTATGTTCCACTTGGACATATCCATGAGTAATCATGGAGAGTGAATACAGATGGTATGTTTAATACTTTTGTAGCTTTGAATACTGAAGATGATAGTTGGAAAATTGTGTGGAAATGAACAATATCTGGGGAAATTTGTTTTAACACTTTTTTTAAAGAATAATAAGCCAGGGGGTCATTCGATGTTCTTAATATCCCCCATAACAAATAATAGAGAATATAGCCCTTTCTGCCTAATAAAATATTAAATATTTTCGGTGTACTTAGCAACTGATTCACGTTGTATCCATATGAGGGATCAGTTATTCCCATAACCACATATGGTTTGATTAATTGGGTCTTTGCTTGTTTTTTGACCAGTTGCCAGAGAAATATTTCTGCGCCTCCAGGAAAAGAACGATCAATCACGTGTAAAACTTTCATTTTCATCACATATTAAGAGATAATCGGTAACTAACAAGTTTAATATTTTTATGATTTTCTCCTTGTACAATGGTGATTTGAATGAGTATCAAGAGTAAATTCCTAAATCTTAATACTTGGATTTTAATTTTTATGTTTATTTCCATTGCGTTAATGATTTTAATCTACAAAGGATCTGATACATATTTTTTTAATGGTTTGGGTTTAGTTAAAACTAATAAAGTAGAGGTTTTTCTAGATGTAGAATGCACTCAAAAAATTACTTCAATAGATTGGGGAAATCTGATATCGGGTTCATTTTATGAAAAAAATATTTTTATTAAAAATTTTAATGATAAAGATATTATTTTAAGTATGTATACTGATAATTGGGACCCAAAATATATTATGGGTTCAATAATAATATCTTGGAATCAGGAAGGATCTATTATATCACCAAACCAGGTTATTTCCACAATATTAAAATTAGAAATATCTCCTAAAATAAAAGAAGTTAATTACTTTTCCTTTGATATAATAATAGAAGGTACGACAATCCCTTCATTTTAATAATTGTGAGCAGAATTTTTTACTGCGCGCGCGCCAAAAAGTTCCATAAACTTCTTATGCCTTCGTAATAAGTAGGGAAATAATGATATTAATAACAGGCCTTTTTTTCACACATTTGTCTACTTTGGAGGCTGATTTTAATTGAAAGGAGTTATACTTGCAGCTGGGCAAGGAAATCGTATTAAAGATGTTACATATGGAGCGATACCTAAAGAGCTTTTACCTATAGGTAATGTACCAACTATCCGATTTCCTTTGGAATCTTTAAAACTTTCAGGAATTACCTCGATTTATATTATTATTTCGCCAAGTGGCAAACACACAATAATTGAAGGTTTAAAAAGCGGAAAAGATTTTGGGGTAAATATTTGTTACTTAATTCAAGAAAAAGATAAAATAAGTGGAATAGGAAAAGCCATTCTAACTTTAAAAAATTGGGTTAAAAATGAAGATTTTTTAGTTGCTTGTGGAGATACAATATTAAGTAATTTTCATGAAAAAAATCCTTTTTCATGCATTTATTCGCTCATAAAAATACATAAGAGTGAACGTCCATTTTCCACTATAATGTTATATCCTATTGAGCAACATGCAGAAAGATTTGGTGTTGTTCGAGTAGAGGAGATTATTAATAGAAACGATATATTATATGGGAAAATAGTAGATTTAATAGAAAAACCTAAAAAAAGATATCTAAAAGAACTAAAATTAAATGGCAATTACCTAGTAATTGCTGGATACTACATATTAAATGATGGGATATTTAAATATATAGAAAAGACAAACGTGGGTAAAAATAATGAATTACAGATTACCGACTCATTAAAAATAGCTTTAGATGAAGGAGAAAATTTATATGCAGTAATTCATGGTAAAATGAATGATGGAAAGATAGTGCCCTTTGATTATTGGGATGTAGGAATACCAGAATCATACAAAGAAGCAAATAGAAAGTTAATAGATGTAAATATAGATAGATATTTCAATGAGGCTGTAAATGGGTTAGGTAAAAATTATAATAATAATAAATGCAATTAAATTCACGCTTGTTTTATCGTTTGTATTATCCCATACATTTTGATTTCCTTTTTAACAACATATTAACATATTTGATAAATATTATCTTATTTTAAAAGGTCATATTATTTATAATATCATAATTTATGATATCTTTTTCAATAATTTATTTTTTATATTTGACGTGATGATATTAGTAAAAAAATAAATGACCGTATAATTTATACCTTAATACACGTTATCTTATTGAAATGAGTCAATGGAATAATAACTTGCAGAAAATTTTTCTAATTACTATATTATTTGTTATAATTACAATTAGCGGATTGCTAGTTACAGGCCTTCTACAATCCACTGAGAGAATAGGCACTTCAGGTATTGTAGTAATACCTGCACCAGTACCAATAATTCCGAGTCCAGGTACATCTCCTCCCCCACCACCACCTGAACCCAAAATAGAAATAAATGTCTATAGTGACGCAAGTTGTACCAAAAAAATATCAAATTATAATTGGGGTGAAATTGTTGCCGGAAGCGGAAAATCCGTCGCCATTTATGTTAAAAATGATGGATCAATTGATGTAACATTAAGTTTAGCTACTGAAAATTGGACTCCAGAAAACATATCTGGTGATATGACATTATTATGGAATTATAGCGGTAAACCATTGACCCCTAACGAATCTGTACGTATAGTTTTAACTCTGAAAATAGACCAAGATTGCCCTCAGGTTCCAACATTTAGCTTTGATATAGTACTTATAGCCTCTTAATATAACATATATTATATTTATATGCTTCATGTGTTTTATGCCGTGTTTTATATAAATGCACTTATTATAAATATTTATATATAACAATATGTTTCTCTACGATTATTTTATATGTTGCAATGCGATATACCAATAGTATACCAAAATGTAGGTGTGTCTGGTTGGATAAAAAAACGCTTATGGTAATAAGTATAACACTAGTAATTTTGTTTGCTGGATATGCTATATTATTTAACGAAAAACAACTTGATACGAATATCTCAATTTCAGGAGCGTTTGCTCTTTATCCTCTGATGATAGAATGGACCACGAAATATCATTCCTTGCACCCGAATATTAAATTCGAAGTTTCAGCAGGAGGTGCTGGAAAAGGTATGACTGATGCTCTTAATAATTTAGTAGACATTGGAATGGTTTCAAGAGAAATATTCGCCGAAGAGATTGATAAAGGGGCAGTATGGGTTGCTGTAGCAAAAGATGCAGTTGTTATTACTATCAATTCAGATAATCCAGTAATTGAAGATCTGAATGAAATGGGAATTACTAAAGATAAGCTTATCTCCATTTTTATAAATAAAGATATAACAACTTGGGGAGAATTAGTAAATAAAAGCGAAATAACTGATACTATAAATGTATATACAAGATCTGATGCATGTGGCGCAGCTGTTAGTATAGCTCAATATATGGGGTATAATCAGGAAGATATTAAGGGTACTGGCGTATTTGGTGATCCTGGATTGATCGAAGCGATTAAAAATGACAAGTATTCAATAGGTTACAATAATGTAAATTATGTTTATGATATAACTACTAACATTCCAATAAATGGTGTTACCGTTGTGCCTCTAGATATTAATGGAAATGGTCAGATTGATTTTCAAGAAGATTTCTATAATTCAAGAGATCTTATTATTGATGCCATAGCTATCGGTAGTTATCCTACACCACCTACTAGAGATTTGAATTTAGTGACTAAAGATAAATTTGAAGGTGAGGTTTTTGAATTTATTCAATGGATATTAACCGAAGGACAAGATATGGCATCAGAATTTGGATTTGTGCCACTATCTCCTGAACGTAGACTCCAAGAGCTAACAAAACTAACAAGTTAGAGGAATGAGATTGAGTCGTCGGTCGATTGACGATTATACAAAGAAAATAATGAAAACTTGTACTTTATGTAGTTCCCTTTTATTATTTATAATCGCTTTCACTTTAATATACAAATCTATACCTATTATAAAAAGTATACCGTTAACGGATTTATTTCTTTCATCTAAATGGTATCCGCTAAAAAAAGAATTCGGTTTTCTTCCTTTTATAATGGGTACTATAATAGTGACGTTTGTTGCTATGGTTATTTCCATACCTTTATCACTATTAACTTCTATATATTTATCCGAGTACGCATCTAAAAAGTTAAATGAAATAATGAAATTATTTATTGATTTACTGGCAGGAATACCTTCTGTTATTTACGGGTTATGGGGCATAACAACAATAATACCTTTTATAAGATACAACATTGCTCCAATGTTTAATGTAGTAACTACCGGTTACTGTGTACTTTCTGCTGGAATAGTACTCGCCGTTATGGTCCTTCCGCAGATATCTTCCCTATCTTATGAAGTAATGAATGCCACTCCATATGAAATAAAAGAAATATCTTATGCATTAGGAGCAACACGTTGGCAAACAATAAAACATGTTGTATTTAAATTATCTTTTAGAGGAGTATTAGCTTCAATATTACTTGGATTTTCTAGAGCATTTGGTGAGACTATGGCAGTATTAATGGTTATAGGTAATTTACCACAAGTACCAAGAACCATCTTTGATCCAGCATATCCTTTACCTTCATTAATAGCCAATAACTACGGCGAAATAATGTCAATACCGTTATATGATTCAGCGTTAATGTTTGCTGCATTATTACTCTTAGTAATCGTAACATTATTCACAATCCTCTCGAAACGACTGCTAAGGAGGGTAAACGTATAAATAAAATGAAAAGAAGCACATTGGAAGAATATTTTTTTAAAATATTAATGATGGCTTCAACTAGCATCGTAATTTGCATCATTATTTCTGTAATTTTTTCAGTAGTAATTAAAGGTTTACCGGCACTCGATTTGGAAATGATTACTCAAACACCAAAAGGAGGTTATTATCTAGGTAAAGAAGGAGGTATTCTAAATGCTATCATTGGATCATTATACTTAGCCACTGGTGCAACAGTGTTGTCTATTATGATAAGTCTTCCTATTGCTTTTTATCTTATGGAGTTTAATGATGAAAAAGGGGTGACAAATAAATTTAGAATTGTTCTAGATATTCTGTGCGGCATTCCCAGTATAGTTTATGGTGCGTTCATGTTTACTATGATGATAATTGTTGGAGCAAGATCTAGTCTTTTTTGGGGAATGATAACCGTTACATTATTTGAATTCCCTATAATGACACGTGCTTTTGATGAGGTATTTAATAAAGTCCCTAAACACTTGAAGGAGAGTTCTATGGGATTAGGGTCCACCATGTGGGAAAATGTTACACAAATTGTAACCAGACAAACGATGCCTGGAATTCTTACATCTACATTGTTATCGTTTGGTAGAGCAATTGGCGATGCTGCTGCAGTCCTAATAACCGCTGGTTATACAGATAATATACCCCTTTCATTTAAAGACCCGGTTGCTACATTACCTCTGGCTGTGTTCTTTCAATTATCTTCTCCTCTAATTGAAGTACAACAAAGAGCTTATGCGTCAGGAATAATATTATTGTTCATAGTTCTTATCATAAACTATCTTACCCGCTGGGGATCAAAGCATCTCGTGAAATATGTAGTAAAGTGATACTATGTCAAATAATAATCCAAAAATTATAGTAAAAAATCTGAATGTTTATTATGATACTCTACATGTATTACATGATATCAATATTGAAATTCCAGATAAACAGATTACAGCAATTATTGGTCCATCTGGTTGCGGTAAAACAACTTTATTAAAAAGTATTAATAGACTCGTTGAGTTAAATCACGGAGTAAAGACCACAGGAAATATATCATTAGATGGAGATGATATTTATCAATCAAATTTTGATGTAATAGAATTAAGAAA
>Ga0068714_10001378_pt1 | contig 35892 bp, 39 predicted proteins | sample MTBNYHSulfiMetaG_FD_62988 | JGI IMG/M metagenome (GOLD analysis project Ga0068714, IMG submission 62988) | Enrichment culture microbial communities from rom New York Harbor, USA that are MTBE-degrading - MTBE-NYH (New York Harbor Sulfidogenic)... | ecosystem: Environmental > Aquatic > Marine >...
TGTTGGAGACGAGGCTGATAGCTCCATAGGAACGCTCCTGAATACAAGCCGCTTTACGCCAGCCTCATCCCCTAAGGGCTTAAGGGTTTCATCTTGCGCGAAGCCGGGTTTAGCCGCCTTGGCGGCAGGCGGCAGGGTGGTGCCTTTTTCCCTGGCGACTATCTCAGAAATCTTCTGGGCGATGTCCCTTACGGTGCGGAGGCCTATAAAATCCTCTAATTCGATAGTGATCGCGAACCGGCTTTCCGCAGCATCCATGATAATGGGGAGACGGCTGGAGCGGATAGAGAGATCCCTTCTGAGGTCCATATCGGGTTGTATTTCATCCCTGTTGAATCCTGTAGCGTCCATGATGATTTGAATAAGCGCCTCTATATGGTCCTGATGCGCAGACGTTTCGGCTGAAGCAGGGGAGGCCTGTCCGTTCGGTATGTAGGGGTCGGATATGGGAGCCTTTCTGAATGCAGAGGGGGAAACAAACCTTTTTTCTCCTTCTGTATTCAGATGACCTTGAACAAAAAGCTGAGCAAGAGCGGTCTTGTAAGTGATGCGCTCTGCAGGGGGTATGCAGGTCTGGATGCATGTTGAGTCAGGGAGCGTATCGGTGATGAGATTGCTTAATATATCGCCGGGGCCCACTTCCACGAAGAGCCCGACTCCGTAGTCATTCCAAAGGGTCTGAATATTATTCATCCAATGGACGGTAGATTCAAGGTGGGACATGAGGATTCGTTTGATCTCATCGGGATCAGATGGATACGGCGCCATGGTCGTATTGGAGATGACGGGAATTTGCGGGGAATGAAATGGAATGGAGGAAATGTATGTTGCGAGTTCGTCATGGATAACCCGCATGATAGGAGAGTGGAAGGCCATACTGACCTTCAAGAGGGTGCATCGGTATCCCATCTCTTTCAATTTCACGCCCAGATTTTTAATCGCCTCGGTGCTGCCGCTCAGGACAACCTGATTCGGTGAATTGATATTGCCGATGTGGATATCCTGCTGTCCATGGATCATCTCTTTCAGCAGATCGAGGGGGACATCAACGGCCGCCATGACTCCGGGTTCAACGTGCATGCCGGCGGCCTTGTCCATGCAGAGGGCCCGCTTGTTCACGATTCGAAACCCGTCCTCCGGGGAATAGACACCGGCCAGACACAAGGCGGTCAGTTCACCCAAACTATGACCTGCCATGGCCACAGGGCGGATACCGAGTGTCGTAAGGTATTGGGCTAGGGCAAGTTCCATGGCGAACATGGCAGGCTGCTGCCACCGGGTCTTCTGAAGGTTCTCCTCCCGATCGTGGAACAATAAGTGAAGGAGGTCGAAGTCCGCTGCAGCTGCAGCCCGATCCATCCACTCCCTGATGACGGGAAAGAACTCGTAGATCTCCTGCCCCATGCCTCCATACTGTGACCCCTGCCCGGGAAATACAAAGGCGAGCGGTGTGGTTGGCAAATCCTCGCGGCTCATGAAAATTCCCTGCTGCGCCAGGGATCTTGATACCTTGTGTGAGGTTATCCCGGCTTCGGCAACAAGGGAGGCCGACCTCCCGATGACCGTGAGTGCCTCCTCTTCGGATTGCGCCACGACGGCCATCCGGCAGTTATGTCCGTCGATCTCGGTTCGGAAGAAGGAAATGCCATGTAGTATTGGAGAACCAACCTCTTTCTCTCTGTCGAGACCGGATTCAATACCCGGTGAGACTAGGATTATATCCGCCTCGTCCATTGCCTGCTCCACCTGTACAACGTAGTTTGAACCTCCAAAACCGAAGGCGTTGACCTGAAGCCTTCCCGGCACGCCGGTCCTGCACTTCCAATCAAGCGGTTCAGGGTTGATGATGAGGCCCGATCCTTCCAGTCCGATTTCCGGGTCCGGATGTATATAATTTAGGGTGAGAGGAAAAACCCCGGCCTTCATGGCCGTGACTCCCCGAATGAGGCTGTTAATGCCCGAGGCGCCCAGCGTGTGGCCGATCTGGGACTTGAATGAGGTGATCACAGTGCGCCTGGAGGAATTGAATATGGCCTTCAGGGCGCGGACCTCCTCCACGTCTCCTTGCCGGGTGCTCGTGGCATGGCATTCCACCAGGTCCACTGCATCGGGCCCATAGGGTAACCCCCGGAAAGAGGCGCGGATGGCCATCTGTTGGGGTATATTTGAAGACTCCACCATGCCCAGATGATTGTTGCTTGCTCCTATGCCGGTGATGACAGCGTGGAGACGTGCCCCTCTGGCACGGGCCAGGCTTTCCCGTTCGATGACGATCATTCCCCCGCCTTCGCCGAGGACCATCCCGTCTCTTTCCGCATCGAAGGGACATGAGGCCTCGTGAGCGGGTCTTTCCTTTCCGGACAGTCCGTAAAGTGCGCCCAGCGCGGAGAATTCCAGAAAATGCAAATGGGTGAGATTTTCTTCACCTCCTCCGACGATGGCTGCATCGATGATGCCGGTCCTGATTAGCTGGATGGCGCTGTAAAGCGCGACCAGTGAGGTCGCGCAGGCTGCGGAGACCGCGTAACTTGGCCCCATAAACCCGTACCTGTTGCAGATGAAGCCTGCCGCTGCGCAGTTGAGTCTGCCCATGAGTGTGGTGTCATCAGGGGCCATGCGTCCGGACTTGACCTCTCGTTCGATGGCGATCTTCTGATCCGGCGTAAGGTGAACGACCCTTTGGACAGCGCCAAGGATATCATGAACGTACTCCCTGATGTGCATATCGATGAGGGTCCCCGCTGCCTCTCCCGAGTTTTGGGAGATGAGGACTCCGATTCGCTCGCGCGGGATGTTCGAATCCAGGATGCCTGATGTCCGAATTGCCTTGTCCGCCAGCCACATGGTGAGCTTTGTCGCTCCGGTCATGGTCCGGAAATCATGGGGAGGTATCCCAAGTTCATTGCGGGAGATAGGAAAGTCTACGAAAGCTCCCACCTTGCAGTAAGTCTTGTCCGGAACCTGCGGACGGGGATCATAAAAAAGCGTATGATCCCACCGCGAAGGCGGGACCAAGGTAATCCCGCTCTTCATGGCCAGGCTTGCAGCCCAGACTTCCTCCGGACTTTTCCCCAGGGCATTGAGTATGCTCATCCCGGTGATGGCAATCCTTTCACGATCGTCTCTGGGGGGGGCGACTTGATTCAGTTCACTGCCGACCCTCGGGAATGGAGTTTCCGGGGTTTTCCCGATCGACCCCACAACGGGCTGATGCAGCAAGAGAGGACCTTCGGCCAGTTCGCGGTGAAAGGACTGCAGATTCCGGACCTCACGGATGAGTCCGGCACAGGCCCCACTCATGAATTGCCCGCGCTCCAGACAGTCCTGCTCATCCAGAGGAGCATCGCCTCGTCTGTCCATGCCTCGGGCCGCAGCGCAGAGACTCCCTGCGGCCATCTCCTCAACTCTCTTCCGGAAGGAGAGCTCGTCTTGCCTGCCTGATGCAAACTCCCTTTCCAGTGATAGAATAGCTTTCACTCTCGGGGTCCTCAGGGACCGCACCCGCAGTCCGGTGTGCTGTCCCGTAATGGCCGTTCCCCCCGGAGGCGACTTCAGAATCATCCGCTGATAGAGCGCTGTCAAAGCCCCCGTTTCAACGATCTCCCGGGTGGCCAGATAGGCGGTGCCCATCTGGATGGCGTCCGCACCGAGCATGGCTGCAAGGAATGCGGTCTCCCGATTAAAGATTCCCCCTGCAAGGACCACACGACAGCTTTGGAAAAGAGATGGCGTGCGCCGTTTCAGATCCAGCATCATTTGAGCAAGAGTGAGTGTACTATGCTGCCCAACGTGGCCGCCAGCCTCATACCCCTCGCAGATCACGTACCGGACGCCGGCTTCAATGGCAAGCTTTAAGAGCGATTCATCAGGAGCGATATAAATCACCTTTATGCCGCATTCTATCAATTCTCTTAAGGAGGAGAGATCACCACCTGCAATCACTACAAAACGGGGTCTGTGTTTCTTTATCCAAGCCAGATGCAGCTCCCTGAAAGGGTTCTCTGCCAAAGAGACGACATTCACTGCATAAGGGCGACCTTTCATTATCTCCGGCAGGCGCCCCAGCTTACGGTCAAGTGCCTCTGCGTCCATCAGGCCAAGGGCGATGGTAGGCAATCCCCCGGCATCAGCAACCCTTGAAGCAAATTCCGGGACATCTGTGATCCAGGACATGGCCCCCTGGATAAAGGGATATTTGGTTCCCATCTCTCTGGCTACAGGGCTGTCTAAAAAGCAATTCGTTTTCGCCTCAGCCATGTGGCATAAGTTTCGAATATCGCTTATAAAGGCTTTTACGGCCTCCTCTGTTCCGGCCCCAAAACGTTCAACAAACGACTGAGCAAAGGCAGCTTCCACGCCCAGAGGGATGATTTCGTCCTGGTTGAAATAACTCTCCAGAGGGTGGAGGGCCTTTGTATTCACCTGGCTTACGAATAATCGGCGGCTTTCTTCTGTGATCTCTGTTCCGCACAGCGAGTCCTCGAGCGTCTTGATTTCCCTGAACACGCGAGAGTTTCCCTTGTTGAAAAGGCGACAGGGAACCTGCAGATCCAGTCCAACCAGTTCAGTAGAATCCAGGCGGAGCCTGGAGAGTCGCTGGCGTTGAACATCATCAATGGCAACCAGATCTGTCAGCCAATGGACGCTCTCGAAGACGATCCCTGCGGCCCCGGTCGACAGGAATGCCGCTGCCGCCTCAGGTGTGGAGACGCCTCCCCAGATAAGGATGTCTGGAGGCTTTGAGGATGTGCGCAGCACTTCCCTGGCCATCGAATAGAGAGCCATGGTTGTCTCACCGCTCACAAATCCGGAGGCCTCGCATCCTTTCAGGACGATGCGCCCGATGCCCGATCTATCCTTCAAAATCGCTGCCAGGAGATCAATGTCACCGATGATTGGAAAGCAACAGTGGTTTTCCGACAATTCCCTCAATTTCTTTAAAAAGATTGAAGGATCTTTTTGAAAAAACTGTGGGTGGAACTCTACCCAGATGTCGTGGATCCCTGTTTCCTTCAATAACTGCCCCAAAGATGGATCCATCAAGGCAGGGACAGAAATCTTGATATCCCGAACGTGGCGAGCAGGGTCAGCCTTTCGTAAGAAAGAACGTAATTCATCCACTCCCATCATGGAAACATCGAAGACGGCTCTGCTCCCTGTTCGCTGAGCCATTTGAATCACCGATGGAATGATCTCCTCAGGCCGCCAGACGAAGCCGATGAGAGAAACCGGATGCCCAGCCACTATGTCAGTCCTCTGTTTAACGCCATATATTCACCTTTTAGTGACAATTCGACAGTTACTAGATCAATCCCACACGATACGCACGGGTATCAGCGTGATCGTTACTGATTCAAACCCAGGTACCACTCCGTGACATCGCTCCCGATTCCTAACCGGGCAAGCTGGCGCAGATCTGTTTCCAAAACGTCGGGCGTGCTGTACTCCAGTATGCGGTATTGGGGATCCGTCCAAACACGCACCGTCTGGCCCCAAACCTTCGTTTCCGGCGGTAAGATGAGTTGAATGCGGTGGATCAGGTTGATGCCCGCCAGCGCCGCTGCTTCTATCACCATATCGGTGCAGTTGTGGGACCTCACGCCGAACTGGTCGTACTTCCGCTGCATCACGTATTCATAGATCAATTGATGCCGTCGTTTGGTAATCGGCATTCGCCAGACGAATGTAGGGGGGCGATTAGGTTTACCGATCTGGAATTGGCCATCGGACATCGTCTGCCACAAGTAAGCGATAGGATTGGGGTCTCCATTTCGAATTCCCTGAAATACGCCGTCATGGAAACGTGGTTTTGTTAGCCCGAAGTCGCCGGTGTGGCCGCATTCCAGACGATCCCGGGGACTTTCCAGGATGAGCCAACTATGCGCCCACGGACGCTGCCGAATTGAAAGGAGAAGCGACTTCGTATCGCTGTAGTCCCAATTGGCAGCTTCGTTCAGGATATAGAGGTAATATCCCTCGTCGCCCACGGGCGTTCCGGTGGCGGGGTCCAGGTCCGCATCGGGAGCAAAACGGCATGAGATCGCGATGGGCTGTACACTCCAGCCATCGGGTTGCATAGGAGCATAGAGCCTGGGCGTTTGATGGGCGCAGCCGGTCACAACCCCCGCCAATAATAACATCACCATGAGGAGACGCGCTCGATATGCTCGTTCGGTTGCTTTTATATTCATAAGGACTTTCTGAAGATCCGATATCTCTTGTATCTTTTTGCGCCAGTTTCCTCTATCAAAGAGTTGATTGACTCGTTGTCCTCGAGGGTCCAGCCCATCTCCAGATTCTGATATTTATTTTTTTCCCTCCCAATCTCATAGATGTGGTGAAAGGCCAGCATGGGAAGCCCCAGTTGTCGATACTTCTCCTTGATCCCGAACATCAACAACCGCAGTCCCTTGATCTTTCGCCAACAGATAAGTACCTTGAGGAGACCGAGCGGGCTGATACGGCCGTTAAGGCATTTGAGCAAAGGGTTGACGTCAGGAAAGATGACGCAGACCGCCGCTGGTTCATTATTATAATACATGAAGAACACCAAACCCGGGTCTGCAAAGGGCTTCACACTTTTTTGAATGTCCCGCATCTCATGAGTAGTCAGGGGGACAAAACCCCAGTTGCCGGACCAGGAGTCATTATAGATCTCCCTGATCAGGTCGAACTCAGCATCCATTTTCTTCGGATCAACGTGCCTGATGCGGACACCTTTTTTTTGAGCAGTCCGTTCCGCAAGACGCTCCATCCAGTCAGGCAGCCGGTACTCGCCATCTATCAGGAAGGCCAGCAAGTCCTTCTCTTTGGTGAGGCCGCACGATTCGATTAGCCTCAGGTAATACGGCGGGTTATAAGTCATTCCCACAGCAGGCGGATAATCGAGGCCCTCTATGAGCAGCCCCGACTCATAATTCATCGACGGGCTGAGAGGGCCTCTCAGAAAAGTCATCCCCTTCTGAAGAGCCCACGTCTCAACGGAGGAGAAGAGAGCTCGTGCAGCCTCCTGATCATCAACGCATTCGAAAAATCCCCAGACACCCATCTTTTCGTTGTGGCACTGGTTGTAATTACGATCTACAATGCCGACGATCCTTCCCACCGTTTCCGAACCGCGGCGTGCCAAAAAGAGGATGCGCTCGGAAAACTCCCAGAAAGGATGCTTATGGGGGTCCAGCATCCGGCGAACCTCCGCCTTGAGGGGAGGGACCCAGATGGGGTAATCAGCATAAATCTTCCATGGCAGGTCAATGAAGTCTTTTAATGCCGATCCCCCTTCGACCGCAATAGTCTCTATTCCGGTCATAAACCTTCCCGTCGAGAGGTTATCAGTAAAAATGAAACTCTTTTGATAATCATTCTGTTATCAAATTATATTTCAAATAAACCATCCGCGCAATATGGCAATGTCACGACATAATGTAACGAGAGTAGTATGCTCACGCTGTAACGTAGCTGTGAACGTTGTGAAAACAGCCGGAACGTGATAAAGTTCTAACATAAATGGATTCAACGGCAAAAGACAATCCTTTCCTGTCCTTTTTTCAGTTCATTGGTAAAAAGACACTGTATATTATTAACAATCTTGGCGCTATTGCCATTTTTTTTACGCTTGCTTTTCTCAAGATATTCCGGCGCAGACAGTTCAGGGAGATTGTTCAGCAGGTCTTCTACATCGGAGCCAGGTCATCCAACATTGTGATTCTTGTCGGCCTCTTCACTGGCATGGTCCTCGGTCTTCAGCTTTTCTATACCCTGAATAAATTCGGATCCGAAGGGGTCCTCGGTTCAGTCGTCGCCTTTACGCTAATCAGGGAGTTGGGCCCTGTCCTTACGGCGATCATGATAACTGCGCGAGCCGGTTCTGCAATGACAGCCGAAATCGGTGTCCTCCGCATCTCTGAGCAGATCGATGCCTTGTATACCATGCGGATCGATCCGCTTCAGTATCTCATCAGCCCACGTATCGCAGCTGCGATCATCAGCTTTCCCCTGCTGACCGCCTTTTTCGATCTGGTCGGAATCTTCGGCGGGTATGTCACCGGTGTTCTCCTCCTCGGCGTGGATAAGGGCGCCTACTTTTATAGAATCCACGCATATGTTGCGATGGCAGACGTAAGCGGCGGGTTTATCAAGTCGCTCGTATTTGCCGTGCTGGTGTCTACAATCTGCTGCTATCAGGGATATTTCGCCCACCTTCTTACGGACAGCCATGGCGCTAAAAGTGTCAACCTTGCAACAACGGCTGCGGTTGTTTACTCCTGTGTTATGATCCTAATCTCAGATTATGTTGTGACATCTTTTCTGATGTAGAGGTGCATGTGGAAACGCCATTGATAGAATTCAGAGAAGTGACCAAACGCTTTGACGACAAGACCATTCTCGACAAGATGAATCTCACGGTCTATGAAAACGAGATTACGACGGTAATAGGAAAGAGCGGCAGCGGCAAGAGTGTCCTCCTGAAACACATTATCGGACTGCTTTCACCCGATGCAGGGAGTATCCTCTTCAGGGGAAAACCTTTTGATGAGATGAAGAAGGGAGAGTGGAACAAATACAGGAATAAGGTCAGCTATATGTTCCAGAACAATGCCCTCTTTGATTCCATGACGGTCTTTGAAAATATAGCACTTCCGCTGAGGCAGACGACGAAGCTTAAAAAGAAGGACATAGAACAGAAGGTGATGTCGCGTATCGAGCAGATGGAACTGTCTGACGCTGTCAGAAAGTACCCTTCAGAGCTTTCCGGGGGGATGGAAAAGCGGGTGGCCCTGGCCCGGGCACTGGTGACAGACCCGACGATCGTGCTCTTTGACGAACCGACGACCGGCCAGGACCCTATCAGGAAAAATATCATCCTGAGCCTGATTTCCCATTACAGAAAACAGTTAGGCTTTACCGCTGTTCTTATCAGCCATCAAATCCCTGATGTCTTTTTCATTTCTGACCGGATACTCATCCTGTGGGAAGGCAAGATCGCCTTTCACGGCACTTATGAGGAGTTGACCAGGCTCAGGAATCCCATGATCGATGAATTCCTTCAGAGCCTGGATGGCCTCAGGGACGAACTCACGGGCCTGCTCTCCAAGGAGATTTTCAAGTCCCGCTATGCCCTTACGCCTAGCCGCGGAAGTGTCGATAACACGGTCACAGCAGTGCTCTTCAGCGTCAGTGTTGACCAGATTACTGCTATACCCGGAGCTCAAACTGCCATGGAGGTCCTCAAGACCCTTGGTGCGTATGTAAATAAATATTTTGTTCCTTTAGGGGGTTTTTCAGCACGCCACAGCAGGGACAGAATTCTGACAATTCTGCCTCATACAGGGCTTGAAGATGCAAGCAAATTGGTTGGTGATATTGCTCAGGAGCTTCAACAAAAGGACCTGCCGGAGATGAATTCAATCGTCGCCAGGGCGGTGGCCGGCGGTTGTTTCGAAATATCGGTGACTGCCGGTATAACTGAAGCCAGCTCCGCTGATGACATTGAACAGATTATGGAACAGGCAAATACAAAGCAGAAGATAATCGCAAGATATCAGTGTGGTAAGGAGGGTAGTTCAAAATGAAGAAGTATTCGCTTGAAACTATTGTAGGCATTTTTGTGGTCGCCGGTATCCTGTGTGTGGCATACATGACAGTAAAACTCGGCAAGGTTCCACTGACAGGAGATGAATATTATTCACTGTATGCCAGGTTTGCTTCAGTGTCCGGACTGCGGGTCAGCAATCTAATCGAGATTGAAGGCATTGAGGTAGGACGAGTGGAACGCCTGAGCATAGACCAGGAAAAACAGATGGCGGTAGTGGAACTGAAGATCAGGAAAGACATTAAGGTTTATGATGATGCAAGTGCGTCGATCATGACAGCCGGTTTGATCGGCGATAAGTTCGTTAAGATTGAGCCCGGAGGCGCCGGGGGAATTCTGAAGCCCGGCGGGTTTATCACCGAGACAACATCGCCGATGGCTTTAGAGGAACTAATCGGTAAATATGCGTTTGGAGACATCAAAAAGGACGAAAAAAAGGAGAGCAAATGAGCTTTCAGAAGGAGGCTTTGAAAAAGTGCATCGTTGGGATGACATTCATCCTGTGCCTCATCTTTCCAGTTTCTTCCTTTTCCGGTCAGCCTACCGAGGCAGTAAAGGATAACTTGGACAAGGTGCTAAATGTACTGCGCGACCCATCCCTCAAGGCCGAATCTGCCAAGAAAGCCAAGAAGGATAAGATGCGGGACATTTCGGAGAAGATGTTTGACTTTACCGAACTCTCGAAGAGGTCATTAGGCAAGAACTGGAGCAAGTTCAATCCCGATCAACAGAAGGAGTTTGTCGGGCTCTATAAGTCTCTCCTCGAGGATGCCTATGCAGATAAGATCATGTTGTACGCAGATGTAAAGATAGTCTTCAGCAAAGAGGTTGCACTCACAGAAAAGACAGTGGAGGTACAGAGTACAGTCCTGAGAAAGTCCGGAGAGATACCGATTTTCTATAGGGTAATTATGAAGGACGGCGTGTGGAAGGTCTACGATGTCGTTATTGAGGGGATAAGCCTTATCAATAACTACCGCTCTCAATTTAAAGAGATACTCGTAAACAAACCGCCGGAGTCATTACTTGAAACCCTGCGAAAAAAGGTAGACAAGGCTTAAGCAGTTCATAAAAAACAACTAAAAGTGAAGGAACCCATGAGACTCAAACATACTTTTATACATAGCCTTTTACTGTCTGCTGTTCTTATGACCTATCCAGTCATTCTCCCGGCAGATACGTCTTCAGCAGCCCCTGATACTGTGCAATCTGATGGCCGGAAGATGCCCTGTGAGCCACAGGTCTTATCCGAAATAGATGAAAGTGCGCAGAAACCATCTGCTTTTACTCCTCCGCACACTGTTTCTATGCCTTTCCAGCAACCCTCACATTTGCCCGATATTCGGGATTCGCGGGATCAAGAGGCCATAACCATATTGACGCAGCAAAACGAGGCTGAAGCAAAAGAGGCGCAGGAGGCAACGCCCGTTGAAAGCAAGAATCTTAACGAGGAGGCCGAAGAAGAGATTCAGCAGATTCCTGACCCCTTAGCTCCGGTGAACAAGGTGATGTTCTATGTTAATGATAAGTTGTACTTTTGGGCGCTCAAGCCCGCGACGCAGATATATTCTCACATCGTTCCCGAAGACTTTAGAATCGTATTCAGCAACGCATATGACAACCTCTGGGCTCCTGCCAGAATTGTGAACAACCTGCTGCAGCTCAGATTTAAGTCAGCAGGGAATGAACTCATCAGGTTTCTCTTTAATTCCTTTGCCGGAGTCGGCGGTCTCGCCGATGCTGCCAGGGATGCCCTCGGCATTAAGAAACAGGAGGCTGATTTCGGCCAGACACTGGGCCATTATGGCGTAGGTCATGGTTTCTATCTTGTATTGCCCGTTTTCGGACCGTCTTCCCTCCGTGACGGGGTCGGTCTGGCAGGCGACTGGTTTATGTATCCCCTTACCTATGTGGGCACTTCCCACCTGACCTTCGGCCAGTCGGCTGGAATTTCTGCCCACGAAAAGGTGAACAACTTATCCTTCAGGCTCGGAGATTATGAGTCTTTGAAAGAGTCTGCCATCGATCCCTATGTTTCGATGCGTGACGTCTACGACCAGTATCGGAAAAAGAAGGTGGAAGAATCAAAACAGTAAACAATGCCCATCACAAGAAGAGAATCATTTTAGAGGTTGCTTCACAGAACCGTTATAAAAAACTTCGCATCTGCCGTCTTGAAGAAAGCGCTTTGCCTTTCTGTAGAGATTAAAGATTGGACTGGCAAGGGACTCGACTGCGCTCACCGCGCCGACTTGGGGACTGCCGAAGGAACCGCTGATGCTTTGTTTGAATTTTGCGCATCCCTTGTCATCGAGAAGTGCCACTACTACATTATCATATCGTCCGCCGACAAGATCGAGCTTGCCCTTAAGGGCAACCCGATTGTGGTGCGTCGATAGGGCGCAGTCCGTAGCGTCTGCCATACCGTACTTGATCTTCCAGTGGGAGATGAACTGTGTGATGGTGCCCTGTCCTCTCCGGGTCTGGTTGTAAACGTCCCCATAACGGTACCCCTTAAGCGCAACGGTACTGAGAGGGCCGGCGATGAAGAAAGCGCTGAGGTCGACGAGGTTGAACTTCTGGCTTGTTTCAAAAGATGAGAGGACCTTATCGAGGTCCATCGTATACATGATGAGATTGTCACCACGGAGAGAAAAAGTGCCATCCATGCTGCTCATCAGATTGCGATTTCCTTTTTCTTTCATCGTCAGGGAAGCATAAAGATCACCTTTCCCGCCGATAACCTTTTTTGTTCCGAAGGACTCCTGAAGTTTTTCGAAGTCCAGCTTCGATACCTTCAAATTGATTTTATACACAGCATCGATTTCTGACTTGTCTGCCGTGGCATCTCCCTCAGCCTTCGCGCCAAAGATATCCATGGTAAGGGGTGTGAGGTAGATTACTCCCTTCTCCGCTTTCATAGGACACTTGATGTTGTCGATCTTGAGATCCTTTTTCCGTACCTCCTTGCAGTCCATATTTCCTGTGAATGAGATGTTCTTTATAATGCCCACCGAGGTATCCACTACCGAAAGATCCTTGATAGCCAGATTGAAATTATTAAACTCCGTTTTTTCCCCAGTCTTCTTGTCGAGATAGACAAGTACTCCTTTGGATAGCTTGAGATCATTCAAACTGAAGGCCGCTCCCGGCTGCCCTTTAGTCGATTTCTTTTCAGCGCTTTCAAAATTATATTTCCCATCGGCGTCCTTCACGATAGTGACGGCAGGTTTGACAAGCTCGCAACTGGTGACTTTTAGGTGCTTCTTCAACAGGGGTATCAACTCCGCCCCCAGCTTGAGGTTTTCGAGGGAAAGGATTTCGTCTCCCTTGTTGGCCACGTGGATATCTTTAGCTGATATGCCAAAGGGAAAAAAAGAGAGCCCTATCTTCCCATTGATCCTGACCTCCAGGCCGGTCGCCCCGGAGGCAGCAGCCTCGATGCGGGGCTTGTAGGAATTTATGTCGAAGGTGAGGGTGAAAACGACTACTATCAGAACAAGGGCTGCGGTACCGCCACTAAGGATAAAAAGGACTTTTTTATTCTTCGCATTCATGAGAGGAATACTATGCTGACTGCCCACAAAAAAAAGTCTGGCCCTTTCTGCGCATCTCAGCCTCCATGCAATTTATGAGTTTTGATGTAAGGCTATCACACAAGGGTGTACACGTCAAATGACTGGCAAGCCATCAGAAGATTACACTTGAAGTGTAATCTTTTACGGTTCATGGTTTGAATCAATTCCATCAAGGTTCTTCGAAAATTGTCAGGTAAGAAAGTCCCTATAAAATTGACAAAATCGTATTGACAACCAATCAATTTTATTGATAATTAGATACATATAAAATATCAATACAAAACAAAAGACCAACGTATATAATGAATTAGCAGAACTGCATCAGCATAGTGTGGATTTGGAAACAGAAGCAACCAAAAATAAGTTTTTGAACTTCAGGTCGCAATCCAATAGTTCAGGGGATAACAACGAGAAAGAGAGTACGGGATGAAATCAAAGAAACCGGAACAGAAAATGCCTTCTGAGCTTCGCAAAGGAGCAGAGGAAAAATTAAAGGCAAAAACAATCCCATCCAAAGTAATGTCTGATAAGGAAAACAGGCAGTTAATCCATGAACTGCAGGTGCATCAGATCGAGCTGGAGATGCAGAATGATGAGCTTCGTAAGGCACAGGCAGAAATTGAAGAGTCTCGTGCCAAATATGCTGACCTCTATGACTTTGCTCCTGTCGGCTATTTCACCCTTGATAAACATGGGCTGATACTGGAAGCAAACCTGACCGCTGCAAAGGCGTTAGGTGTGGAAAGGAGCGGGCTTATTGATAAACCATTTCGAACTTATATTGTTACAGAAGACAGGAGTATATTTGATCAGCATTTTCTTAAGGTTTTCAAGAGCAGCAACCGTCAGACATGTGAGATAAGGCTGAAGGAAAAAGATGGCAAAGAGTTTTATGCACAACTGGAAAGCATAGCAGTGAATGATTTGAAGGGCAATTCTCTGTGCAGGTCTTCAGTAATTAACATCACTTTGCGTAAACAGGCAGAGGAGGAGTTGCAGAAGGCATATGATGAGTTGGACCTGCGCGTGAAGGAACGGACTGCGGAGTTGACCAGGGCAAACGAGCAGTTCTTGCAGGTAATAGAGGACCGCAAGCAGGCGGCAAACTCACTCAGGGAAGCGCTCACGATAATCAAGCAATTAAAAGACCAATTGTATGCGGAGAATATCTACCTTAAGGAAGAAATTAATCTGATGCACTCACATAAGGATATCGTGGGCAACACTGAAGCGATCAAAACCGTTTTGAATCAGATAGAACAAGTGGCCCCGACAGACTCGACGGTTTTGATCCTGGGTGAGACAGGCACAGGAAAGGAATTACTCGCTCATGCGATCCATAACATGAGCGCCCGCAAGTCCCGGCTCATGATTAAAGTCAACTGTGCCGCCCTGCCGCCGACCCTTATCGAAAGTGAATTGTTCGGCCGCGAAAAAGGCGCATTTACCGGTTCGCTGTCAAAGCAAATAGGCCGTTTTGAGCTTGCGGACGCTTCAACGATTTTTCTGGATGAGATCGACACCCTGCCGCTGGAACTTCAGTCCAAGCTGCTTCGGGTACTGGAGAGCGGCGAGTTTGAGCGTTTGGGCAGTCCCCGGACCGTGAAGGTCGACGTCAGAATCATTTCCGCGACAAACCGCGATCTTGCCGGGGTAGTCAGGGATGGCGGGTTCCGGGAAGACCTCTACTACCGTTTGAACATTTTTGGGATTACCGTGCCGCCCCTTCGTGAGCGGCGGGAGGACATATTGCCGCTCGTATGGTCTTTTGTACAGGAGTTCAGCAAGAGGATGGGCAAGAGGATCGAATCAATACCGCAGAAGTGTATTAAAGCCCTGCAAGCTTATCCCTGGCCGGGCAACGTAAGGGAACTAAGGAATATTACCGAGCGTGCAATGATCATTACCACCGGACCTGTGCTGAATCTGGATGTACCGCAGATTGTGCAGTCAGGTGCAAACCAGTCCGGGACTCTCGAAGAGTTAGAGAAACAGATCATTATCAAGGCTCTGAACACAACCGGATGGCGGGTAAGCGGCAAGGGCGGTGCAGCAGAGATTTTAGCCGTCAATCCAAAGACACTTGAATCGATGATAAAAAAACTGGGCATCGAAAGAAGCAAGAAGAATTCCTGATATATCAGGAGACTCCTGATATATCAGAAGCCATCACCTTTCAAAGTATCGTTCCCTCATTGTAGCTTTCGCTGAAATCTCAATATTATCAACAGCATAGAGACTCCTGTCCCATCAACAACAATCCTGGCATACATCCTGCAATTAAATACAATAGCAAACACCAAAGCATATTCCCTTTTGACGCGATAGGTGCATCAAAAAGAGCATTAACATTTATCGAAAGGAGAGAGAAATGATAAGGAAGATGAAAAAGTCGTGTTTATTGGTTATTGGTGCCCTGCTTTTAGTCTTAACAGGCGCTGAAGCCCAAAGTCAGGCAGGGGTAAATGTGAATATAGGGGTCAATCTTCCGGCTTACACGTTTGCTGCTCCGCCTGAGGTGGTTGTGATACCTGGAACATATGTTTACATGGTACCTGACATTGATGTAGATGTTTTGTTTTTTCAAGGCTACTGGTGGCGTCCTTATGAAGGGCGCTGGTACAGATCCCGGGATTATAAAGGGGGGTATCGTTACATAGAGCCCCGGAGGATTCCCCGTGGATTGAGAGCGCTACCACAGGACTATCGTCATCGTTTATCTCCAGGATACGAACGTATACACCAAAAAGACGTGCAAAAGAACTGGAAGAAATGGGAGAAGGAAAAATATTGGGACAGGCGGGCTAAGCAAGGCCATGGAGGACGAGATAAACAAAAGGGTCGGTATTAACCGTATAGACATGACGACTGCAGAGAATTTGACGATATCGTTAAGGCGATGACGAATCGGGATCCAATGACAGAAGCTTGGTAGGCAGGAGGCGCCGTGATACTCTCGACATTAAAAATGGTTGTCCAGCCCGAAAGGAGGAGAGACCTTTTAAAAGCGATCCGGGGGATGCTCGAACCCGCGCGGGTCGAAAGGGGGTGCCTGAGTTACCGTCTCTATGAAGATGTAGAAGACAGAAATACCTTAGTCCTGGTGGAGGAATGGGAGACACAGAAAGATCTTGAGAACCACATCCACACAGAGAATCATCGGCGGCTGTTCGCTCTCATGGACCTTCTTAGCGAGCAACCTGAATTGCGGTTCAACACTGTGTCACACACGGCGGGAATGGATCTTATAGAAAATGTCCTCAAGACAGATGGACCGGGATGAGATGAAGGGTAGGGCCCTTTCCTTTGGGGGAAGGATATGTTGCGGGGGTTCGATGTCCGCACGTGAGGCAAGGACTCATATAACAAAAGGAGGTTGCTATGCTTTGGACGATCTTTGTGATACTTGTGGTTCTCTGGCTGTTGGGGCTGGTGAGCGGTCACACGATTGGTGGATTTATTCATATTTTGCTTGTCATCGCAATCGTTGTGGTGCTGATCAGAATCATTCGGGGACGCAAACCGTTTTAACTGTCGGGATCAAAGAAGGCAAAGCAGTCGTTAAGGGGGGTGAGAACAAGAAAAGAAATTTTTTAATTATGGTGAGTTTGTGAAAACAAAAAATTCATGAAGGAGGTGTAATGATGCAAGCAATAGTTACAAAGAGAGTGGTCTTAGTCGTCATCGCCGTAGTGTTTTCCCTGAGTTTAATGATAGGATGCGCGGGCAGGGAGTACGCACACAAAGATCCCTATCCATGGAGTTATTATCACAAGGAATTGCCGGAGGCAGATCGGGCTGTTGAAGCAGCGCGTCGAGCAGGCAAGGACAGGGAATGTCCCGCGGAATTCAAAGCCGCCGAGGATTTAAAGAACAAGGCATATGAAGTGTATGCGGCATGCCATACCGATGAGGCAATCGCTATGGCTAAGGAGGCAACTGCGAAAGCAAAGGCCCTTTGTGCGGCGAGACCAAGAGCTGAGGTGAAGCCTGAGCCGAAACCTGTGACAAAGCCGGAACCGAAGCCAGAGCCGAAGGTTGTGGAGAAGGTAATTCTCCTTGAAGACGTACATTTCGATCTCGATAAGTCCACACTTACAAAAGAAGCGCAGACGATATTGAAAAGGAATATCCAGGTTCTGAAAGAAAACCCTAACATTCAAATCCGTATTCAAGGGCATACCTCTGCTATCGCCACAGAAGAATACAATCAGTCATTGAGCGAAAGAAGAGCAAAGTCTGTCGAGGAATTCCTCGTCAAAGAAGGAGGCATTGCACCAGGCAGGCTTTCCGAAATCGGATATGGTGAGACAAGACTGGAAACGCCTGAACCGAACCCTGAGCTCAAGGAATCAGCGGCAGCACAGACTAACAGGAGAGTTATTTTTAAAGTCATCGTGAAATAGGAGCACGAGGTCAAGGGGTCGGAAAGACTTTACGTTGATCCGGCCCTTTGCCCCTGAAAATCCTTGTCCGGAACAGGATAAGGATTCAGGGAAATGACAAGGTATGAGTTGTTTTTATTAACGTTGCAATCAGAAGACAGGAGGAGAGAAATGAAGAAGGTTATTTTATTGTCAGTGCTAGTGGTTTTCGGATTGGCCTTGTTTTCGGGTTGCGCCTCTATAACAGGCAGAACTACAGGCGAATATATCGATGACGCAAGCATTACCACACAAGTGAATGGGGTAATCATCAAGGAACCGGATGCGGGTTATTGGAAGATCGATGTTTCCTCTACACAGGGGAATGTTGTTCTCGATGGGTTCATACATGACAAAAAGGCTGAGGAGCGGATCATAGCAAAGATCAGGCAGATCAACGGCGTGAAATCCGTCAAGAGCAACTTGAAGGTGGAAGAGAAAAAGTAGATGGATAAGGAGCATTCCATGAAAGCGCTTCTCATATATCCTGAATTCCCGGATACCTTCTGGAGTTTCAGGTATGCCCTAAAATTCATTCATAGAAAGGCGAGCAGTCCACCTCTCGGATTGTTGACTATTGCGGCAATGCTTCCTGAAGCATGGGACAAAAGACTGGTCGACATGAACGTAAAAAGCTTGGACGACGAAGCCATAAGGTGGGCTGACCTCGTTTTTATAAGCGCGATGTCTGTCCAGAAAGAATCGGTAAAAGAAGTGATTCAGAGATGCAAAACCGCCGGCGTCAGGATTGTCGCCGGCGGTCCTCTTTTCACGACTGAATATGAGGCTTTTGGGGCGGTAGACCATCTGGTGCTGAACGAAGCCGAAATCACCCTGCCGCGTTTTCTGGAAGATTTCGAGAAAGGTGATGCAGGCCATTTTTATACCACTGATCAGTGGGCGGACATACGGAAGACACCTATTCCGCTGTGGGGGCTTATTAATATGAAACAATATGCCTCAATCAATATCCAGTATTCCCGGGGCTGCCCCTTCAACTGTGAGTTTTGTGACATTACCCTGCTCTGCGGTCGCACGCCGCGCACAAAAGATAAAGGCCAGATTATCAGAGAGATCGAGAGTGTTTACGCGTCAGGGTTCAGGGGACCGGTCTTCTTTGTTGACGACAATTTTATCGGGAACAAGAAAAAGCTGAAAGGGGAGGTCCTCCCCGCCATCATCGAATGGATGGACAGGAGAAAGCATCCCTTCTGCTTCAATACGCAGGCGTCCATAGAACTATCCGACCATAAAGACCTCATGGAGATGATGGTCAGGGCAGGATTCGATGTCGTCTTCATCGGCATCGAGACCCCTCATGAGCAGAGCCTGGCGGAATGCAACAAATTCCAGAACAGAAACCGCGATCTCCTCGCCAGTGTCAGGAAGATACAGAAGTCCGGCCTCGAGGTGCAGGGAGGATTCATTGTCGGTTTCGACAACGACCCTTCCACGATTTTCGACACCCAGATCAGGTTTATCCAGAAAAGCGGGGTTGTTACTGCCATGGTCGGTATTCTCACTGCCCTTCCGCGTACGCAACTGTACGAGAGACTCAAGAAGGAGCAGCGGCTGGTGAAAGAGACCTCGGGGAACAATACGGATTTCGCGACCAATTTTATCCCCAGAATGGACTATGACCTGCTGATCAACGGCTACAAAAAGGTCCTTAGCACCCTCTATTCGCCCCAACATTACTATGAAAGGATCAGGACATTCCTGAGGGAATACATCCCCCCAAAGAAAAAGAAGAAGGCTTTTCGATTTCGGCTAAACTATTTCAGCGCGTTCTTCAGGTCAATTGTTGTTCTCGGGGTAGTTGGGAAAGAACGGTTCCAGTATTGGAGGTTGCTGCTCTGGACTGTGATCAGCCGTCCCCGCCTTCTTCCTCAGGCAGTCACCCTCTCGATCTACGGGTTTCATTTCCGAAAGATCTTTGAAAAACGCCTTAGTTTGGGTACTCAATGACAACATAAGACACTACAGGAAACACTTGAAGCCGGGCTTGAATAACCATCTTTGACGGTGAACAGGCAAATTTTGAAAGGAGAAAAACTATGCCGTTGATTCAATTAGTAATTGTTTTGGTAGTCGTTGGGGTAGTCCTATGGGTAATTAACAGCTACATACCGATGCAATCTACCATAAAGAAAATTTTGAATGTGGTAGTGATTATTGGAGTGATCATCTGGCTATTGAGTGTCTTCGGACTAATAGGGAACCTCTCAACAATTCGTATTGGGAAGTGAAGCTTCGAAAGGAGAAAGTGCATTGAAAATGAAAGCAATATATTTTGCAATTCTGATGGCGGCCGCGCTGTTGTTGGTAAGCGTCCCTATGCAAGCTTCCACGCTGGACGATCTCATCCGGGCATCCGCCGAGAATTCGTATGTATTCAAGACCTACCTTCAGGGGGATGATATTAATATCCAGTCCGAGGATGGCGTCGTCTCCCTGACGGGGACTGTCTCAGAGGAATCCCATAAATCATTGGCCCAGGAGACCGTGGCGGGCCTGCCAGGGGTAGAAAGCGTGGACAACAGGCTGGAAGTCAAAGGTGGTAACCCCGCCGAGAAGTCAGATGAGTGGCTCAGTGATAAAGTGAAAACCACGCTCCTGCTTTATCAAAACGTGGGCGCTGTGACGGAGGTTAGCACCAATGACGGAATCGTGACTCTGCAAGGCGATGCCACCAGCCAGGCACAAAAGGACCTGACTACTGAATACGCCAGGGATGTCGAGGGGGTCAAAGACGTAAAGAATGAGATGACCGTGTCGAATACCGGGGAAAATACAACCCGGACAATAGTTGAAAAGATTGATGACGCTTCCATCACCGCCCAGGTCAACATGGCCTTGCTGTTTCATCGCTCTACCAGTTTCCTCCACACCACGGTCACGACGAAAAGTGGCGTGGTAACTGTGGGTGGCAAAGCTAAAAATAGGGCCGAAATAGACCTGGTCAGCAAACTCGTCAACGATATAAAGGGTGTAAAGAGCGTAAGTAACCAGATGACCGTCGAGGAATCCAGATAAACACTGGATTGTTTGCCCCACTGTAGTGGGGCAGTGAACCTAAAGCGAACTGAAAGGAGGATGTTATGTTGTGGATGATTGCTGTGATACTTATAGTCCTGTGGGTGTTGGGGCTGGTGAGCAGTTACACGATGGGAGGGCTGATTCACGTCCTGCTGGTAATTGCTGTTATTGTGATACTGGTCAACATTATTTCGGGACGCAGAGTGGTAGGGTAGTTGCCTGCAGGAGGCAATCTACCCATACCGGAGTGAAACAGAAAAGGGGGATCAGAATGAAAAAATACACGTTGACAGGCATCATCCTTATCGTGGTCGGCATCATCGCGCTCGCGTATCAGGGCATCACCTACACGACCAGGGAGAAGGTCGTCGATATCGGTCCGATCCAGGTGTCTGCTGATAAGACAAAAACGCTTCCTCTGCCACCGATTGTGGGCGGGGTTGCGCTTTTGGGCGGCATTGCATTGCTGGTCATAGGAAACAAAAGAGGTTGAGAAAAAGCAGAACGTTTCAACTACGAGGAGTTTACTATTGTGGAAAAACGAAAAGCATACGAAGAAAAGCTCGAAGCGCAGTTGGAGGAATGGAACGCGCAGACTGCTCTTCTCAAGGCTAAGGCGGATAAGGCCAAGGCCGAGGTGAAAATCGAATACTACAAAAACATCGAAGCCTTGCAGCGCAGGCATGATGAGGCCGGAATAAAGCTGCACGAGTTGAAGACCGCTGGAGATGAGACATGGGAAGACCTCAAAACAGCCGTAGAAAAGGTTTGGGATGAAGTCAAGACAGCCTTCCACACAGCGGCCTCAAAGTTCAAATGAGCAAGGACGCCGGACCCATCGGTCTGCCTTCTTATTTGTGTAAAAAAAAAATGAAAAAAAGCGGAGGATAAAATTACCATGCTGATACGTATCACCACATGTTTCAAGGTTGTCTGCTTCCAGTGCGCTGTCGTTCTATGGCTTACGCTTTTTCTCTTGGCTTCCCCGGCGTTAGCTACGGACAGGGCCAGCGATGAATTTCTGACCGGTTATATTGTCTCCATCCTGGAGCGGGACATGCATTGGGAAAGAAACAGCTATCGGCTGAAAGTTGAGAGAAGGGTTGCCACGATTACCCTGGTTAAAGATGACCCGGTGCGAAGGGAGGAGGCTGAAAAGCAGTTGCGAACTATCGACGGATTACAAGATGTGTCGATTGTGGTGGAGCCTGCAGACAGAGGCAAACCGGGAGCGGTAAGCAGGGTTTTGGGTCTCACCGGCGAAGGGAAAGTTTTTCCGGTAGGTAACCTGTTCCGGCCGCTCCTTGCCGACCCGAAGCAGCCGCAGTTCTTTGTCAGCATCAACCGCTTCAAATCATCGGGTGTTCGATACACCGTGGCGTCAGTCGGCTTCGGGGAGACATTCGGCATGTACAGGTTCTTCGGTAGCCGCGAGGGGGATGGCCTGCAGTTCAGCGTGGATGGCGCTATATTCGCCCAATTCAACATGGACGCTGCTTCCCACGACCTCATCAACGCGGATTACACCATCGGCATTCCCGTCACCTACCGGCATGGTGACAATTCGCTCCGCTTTCGCATTTATCACCAGAGCTCGCACCTGGGGGATGAATTCCTCCAGAGCGTTAACCCTCCGGAACGGGTTAACCTTAGCTATGAAGCTGTTGAGCTCATCTATTCACGGGAATGGAGCAGCTTGCGAGTATACGGAGGCGGTGAGTACCTGATCCACAAGGAACCGACCGATCTAAAGCCGATGAGCGCCCACTGGGGGATCGAATGTCGCGGCAGCAAACCGCTTGTGTGGAATGGCAGGCCGGTTGTCGGTGTGGACATGAAGAGCTTCGAGGAGCATAACTGGAACATCGATACCAGTGTCAAGGCCGGCCTCGAGTTCGGTCAGCCCAATCCTGGGCAGCGTCGCCTGCGCCTCATGGCCGAGTGGTACAAAGGTTTTGATCCGCGCGGCCAGTTTTACAACAATAAGGTTGAATACTATGGCATGGGGGTGTCTCTGGGATTCTGACGGAGTTTTTCAAGGTTAGTTTTATTTACTAAGGAGGATGATATGAAGATATTAAAGGCAGTGATAATGGCCACTTTGCTACTTTTAGTGCCGGCTTATGCCTTCTCTTCGAATTTCGGCTATATGCGCATAAGCCTTATCGAAGGCGACGTCCAGATTAAGACGCCCGACGCGGGAGACTGGGGTTACGCCTCTATAAATACACCTCTCGCCGAGGGTGATCAGGTTTGGGTCCCTCAGGGCGGGAGGGCTGAACTCCAACTGAACACAGGGACATATGTTAGACTTGACCAGAACTCAGCGCTCCAGATACTCTCGATGGATAAGGATTCTTCCCAGTTTTATCTTTCACAGGGGAATGCGTACTTTTATTATGATGCGCCGAGGGGCAGTGTTATGCAGATCGATACGCCTGACGCATCAACCCGCGCTTTCGACAGGGCGATTTTCAGAATCGATATGTCCGACCAGTACCAGTACACCGATGTGGCTGTATATAAGGGATTCGTTGAAACAGAAAACGAAGTCGGAAGAACCAGGATAAACGCAGGGCAGATGGTCTCGCTTGGACAGAACACAAACGGCGAGGTCGCACCGATGGGCCCATCTGATTACTGGGAAACGTGGAACAAGACGAGGAACGACAGGATTTTTGCAAGAAGGGGCGCAAGTTCCAGTTATCTCCCCGCCGAACTCAGTGCGTATTCTTATGATTTTGATAACAGCGGCAGGTGGGTGCATGTTCCTGAGTACGGCAATGTCTGGACCCCTTCGGTCGGCATCGGTGCGAGCTGGTCTCCTTACAGGGAGGGCAGATGGATATGGAGGGGCGGTGATTACGTCTGGGTAGCTTCCGAGCCCTGGGGATGGGCGCCCTACCATTATGGCAGATGGAGCTTTATTGTAAGCATAGGCTGGTTCTGGGTGCCTCCTGTCACTCATGAGGTTTACTGGAGTCCGGGATACGTTGGCTGGGTCAGGACTCCGAATTATGTGGGATGGGTTCCGCTGGCTCCGGGAGAGACCTATTACGGCCGCGGCTATTACGGGCGGAACAGCGTAAACATAACCAAAGTAAATATTAAACAGGTCAACATTACGAATGTATATAAGAATGTGTACGTAAACAACGGGGCGACAGTTGTCAACCGTAACACATTTAATACGGGCACGCCTACCGTTGTTAATTTCAATAAGAACAGCATACAGCGACAAATATTTGTAAAAAATAATTTCAGTGTCGGCGCGCCTGATATAAAACCTACGAAGGCGACTTATTTTACATCGGCCAAGACGATTATGCCTTCAAAGCTTCCACCACAGCCCGTCAGGAACCTGCAGTTGAAAGAACTAAAAAAGTCACGCCCTTTTATGAAGGCACAAGATAAGTCTGTCCTGCAACCTGGAGTAAAGCCTAAGGCTCTGCCGGTGAATACTGTTAAAACACCGCGAACCCCGGGGAAGGGAAAACCGATGATTCAGCAAGTTAAGCCTGCAGAGAAGAAGCATGCTGCACCAGAAGGCGGTCCTGCACCAAGGCAGATTAAACCATCTGAGAAGAGAGCTATAGTACCTGAAGGCGGTACTACCGTCAGAGGTGGAAAGCAACAGGTTAAACCTGCAGAGAGAGTGAAGCACAGTGGTCCTGCAGCCAGTCCTACAAAAAGAGTCGAGAAGCAGCAGGTTAAGCCCGCAGAGAAGAAGCCTATTGCCCCTGAAGGCGGCATTACTGTCAGAGGTGGAAAGCAACAGGTTAAACCTGCAGTATCAGAGGGCGGTACTACGGTAAAGGGCGAGAAACAACAGGGTAAACCTGCTGAGCTTGATGAAAGTCCTCAAAAAGATGAGAAAAATCAGGGTGTGGAAAAACCTGAGTGATAAACTGATCTTGCTTTAGGGAGGGGGGAAGAGTTCTTTCCCCCTTCAACATGAAGGAAAATAAGGAGTGCATCTATGAAAATGGATGATGGACAACACCGTTCTATCTTACAGAGAATTGCGCACAGGGCAATGCTTCAGAGGGGATTACTCCCTGACTTTTCTGCCGAAGCACTCGTCGAACTTGGCAGAATTCAAGCGCCTGCAGCAATAAACGGTGAGCAGGTCCATGACCTTAGGGGCCTGCTATGGGCGTCTATCGATAACGATGATTCCCGCGACCTGGATCAGCTTACCGCTGCGGAGGCAATGCCGGGAGGCAAGGTAAAGATACTTGTTGCCGTGGCTGATGTGGACGCGCTTGTTTATAATGGCTCAGCAATCGACGAGCACGCCCGCCATAATACTACCTCTGTTTATACCGCTGGCAGGATATTCCCGATGCTTCCTGAAAAGCTTTCCACTGACCTCACATCTCTGAATTTCAATGAGGATCGACTGGCAATCGTTGTCGAAATGGTGATCAGCGCGGACGGCTCTTTAATGGATTCTGATATCTACAGGGCGAGTGTCCGCAATCATGCAAAGCTCGCCTATAACAGCGTTGCCGCATGGCTTGAAGGCAATGGAAGTCTGCCCGCGGCGGCTGCGGCAGTAAAAGGACTTGAGGAAAATCTGCGCCTGCAGGATAAGGCGGCGCAAGTCATGAAGAACCTCAGGCATATGCACGGCGCGCTTAGTTTTGAAACCGTTGAGGCGAGGCCGGTATTTGACGGAGATGAAATCCGTGATCTCGAAGTCGAAAAAAGAAACTGGGCAAAGGACATTATCGAGGATTTCATGATAGGGGCAAACGGTGTGACCGCCAGGTATCTCTCGTCAAGAAAAATTCCTTCTATTCGCCGTGTAGTCCGCACGCCGAAACGATGGGAACGGATTGTCGGGCTTGCTGAAGAATATGGGTCCAAGCTCCCTAATGCCCCGGATTCAAAAGCCCTGGAGGAATTCCTGACCAGGGAGAAAGCAGTCGATCCGGTCGGATTCCCCGACCTCTCCCTCGCGGTGATCAAACTTATGGGGGCCGGTGAATACATTGCAGAACTTCCGGGAGACACTGCCCCGGGACACTTTGGTCTCGCGGTCAGGGACTATACCCATTCCACAGCCCCTAATCGCCGGTACCCCGATCTTATCACACAACGCCTGTTGAAGTCCGCAATGGCAGAAAGTTCCTTGCCGTATAGCAATAATGAGCTTGATGCTCTGGCGAAACATTGCACGAAAGAAGAAGACGCAGCAAATAAAGTCGAACGACAGGTCAGGAAGTCCGCGGCGGCAATGCTGCTGGAACACAGAATTGGGGAACAGTTCGATGCCATCGTTACCGGCGCAGCGGAAAAAGGCACTTGGGCCCGGCTTCTCACTATCCCTATTGAAGGGAGGGTGGTTCATGGGTTTGAGGGTATCGACGTCGGCAACAGGATTCGCGTAGAGCTTATTCATACAGACGTGGAACTGGGATTCATCGACTTCAAGAAAATCGGTTTATCAATACATTAATGCGGGCTTTGCCCGCCAGGGAGGTAAGGTATGTCAATTTTAAAGAAGATTATTTTAGTTTTTTTCAGTTGCATGATTATCGTTTCTTTTGCCGCCTGTAAAAAAGAAGGCCCTGCCGAGCGTGCAGGACAGAAAATAGACGAGACTGTAGAAAAAGCCGGAGAAAAGACAAAAGAGGCGTTTGAAAAAGCCGGCGACAAAATTGAGGAAGCCGGGGATAAAGTAAAGGAATCTACGAAAAAATGACAGGGATGACAGGGAAAGCGGCCCCTGAAAAAAATGAGACATTAGACACTTGCAATCAGGAGGTTTTATGGATAAATCATCTCTCTATATCAAGATGTGTGAAAGTGCAAAAGTGATACAAAAGCAGTGGAAACCTGATTTTGGAGATTTTTTTGTCTCGATGTCATTAGGCCTGACTTCAGCATGTCAGCCAATTACAAGTGATCTTGAGAAGAAGGTGTCTTACTTAAAGACATTAAAGGCTGTCTGGCTGCCAAGACAAGACCAACTACAGGAGATGGTAATCGAAAAATATGCAACGCCCTGGGATTTAGCCATAGCATTCAGTAATGTTTTAATGGGTGACAATGCATCATACTTTGATAATTTTGATAGTATGGAAAAACTTTGGTTTGCTTTTGTCATGCTTGAAAAACGCAGGAAGAAATGGAAAGACGGAAAGTGGGAATTATGAACGAAGTATTTAAAGACCCCGGTATTTCTTTGAAAGGGGAAAAGAGCATATTCAACTTTCTGATTGATAAAAATTATTCCGTGGGAAAGCTTTGAGATAGGAAAAACTAAAGGGTTACATTGCTACGCTCAGCTTGTATGATCTACCGCGTAGCGGTTTCGTTCAATAACTCTTGATTTGAATCTTATTGGTTAGACTTATAATATGAATACATCTGCAGGTTTATATATGGAGATATACCAATTAATAAATGGCTGTCTCGTTATGGAAGATACCGTTGCCGCCATATACGAACGTTTCATGCAATTATTTCCTCAAGAGAAGGATTTTTGGGAAGGCCTTTATAAAGATGAAAGAGATCATATATCCTTTTTGATGGAAGCTGCTGATGGGGGAAGATTTAATGAAATGCAACCAGATAATTTAGGATTTTCAATGCCTCAGTTAGATAGAACCCGAACGTTTATAGAGAATATAAGTAACAACATTAAGTCCAATTCAGTTTCGCTTCAGGATGCATTGAATATGGCTTTGCAAATTGAAGAGGCCGTAGTGGAAGCTTTTACCCACGAATTGATAGCTTGTTTATCACCTTCTGATAATACTACATTTCTTCAGATGCTGATGGAGGAAAAGACTCATATTGCCAAAATAAAAAATATGATGATCGAGAAGGGTTTTTTGAAATTATCATGACTTTTTCGAAGCCAATTATTTTATGTCCTTTCTCCTACCCACTCATAGGATTTGCTATAATGTTACTGATAACAAAGGGTAAATGACAATCTCAGAATGGTTAGATGAAAGAGAAGCGGAAGGGGTTGATGTATCTCAAATAGTATTACCTGATGACTTGTCTTTCGACGAAGCCCCCGACGAAACTGTTTTTTTTGAAGAGATTAAGCCTTGCGGCTTTCTCTGCCGGGGCAATCACCCCTTTTCTACTGTCGAGCGTTTTGGCCACTGGTATTTTTCTCGGGGTCAAGATAAGAAAGCTGGTATTCACGCTTCAGGAATGGAGTGGAGATTATTTACAAAAGATAAAGCCCTCGCTATTAAAACAGCAAAATCCCATATAGAATAATCGATTCTCCTTGTCAGGATGTTGATGTAACCTTCCTCTCTTGTTTGCAACTTTTACTTTTACCGAACAATGCGATACTGTAAAAGCACTTATGAACTAACATGGGCAACACGCTGTTTTGCCCCGCTTTGCGTTAGAATGTCCTTGAGTCATGGTGTTCCTCCTCTGGTGTGTTGTTTATTGGCGAAAATACATTACCAGATTCGAGGTCATCATGACTCAATTGTGCGAAAAATATCGTACGTTATCTTTTTCTTTTATAGGCGTGCTCACTTGAATATATAGAGAAAAGGGTAATAAAACTACCATAGGAGCCCTGTTATAGAGTATTTCCCAGGTATGCCCATTCCGGGCTGCCTAGTTTCTGCTATTAGTTTAGTGTCTCTGTTTCGTTTGTTCGCTGCCTATGCTGGGCATTACAGGCACATCCGATTTTTTATATCCTGCAGGGAGTTCAAATACTGAATCGTCAACACCGCCCGGCTTAATGTTCTTCCAGACGGTTGTAATCTCCTTGTCTTCAGACTCGTATTTCACCGGGATGTTGCCAAGGTCAGTTGCCTCCCAGATATACCCTGATTTTTCCTTTTTGCCATCTGCAGTTATCGTCAGATGATATTTCTTCGACGGGTGCTTCTCAACAATCTCATGAGCAATGAACTCCTTGTCCGTCTTGGTATTAGGATCGTGATAGAGCTTCGACAGTATATCCTGCTTGCCCATATCAAGCGGGATCTCCGTATAGGTTTTAGTGTCAACAGTCAGCGTCCAAATGACCTTCTTGTCAGGCCTTATGATATTAATGGATTTGTCTCCCTGAGTGTTTCTCTCCATCCTTATTTTCATATCCTTAAAAAAAATCCTGAAGGTAAAAGAACCCCATGCTGACGTGGTCTCCATATCGGCTGAATAGTTTTTGAAGGTGTCCAGATCAGCTCCAAACGCCATAACGGCAAATAAGGAAAACACAAAGATACTCACTACATGGACCGCTGCTTTTTTCCTCATATATTTTCTCTTTAAAATTTCCAATGGATTCATCCTTTTGTTGGAATAATTATTCTTAATTATATCAAAAAAAATATCCTCCCAATATCACTTTTACCGAGAAATATCCTCCTAATTTTTGTATAACTGAGAATTTTTGCGGGTCAAGCGTTCTGAAAACTATTTGTTTTATAAAGTACAATGCCATTTTATTCTCTTGCGTATAAAGAGGTGTTATACGCAGCTCTATTTAGACTGGTGCTGTGAGGAGTAGATTGTATCTTCTATCAAAGGGTTCCTGCCTCGACGATCATTTCAAGTGCAAATTCGACGAAGGAGTCCAACTGACAGAATTTCGGTATTGCTACGACATAATAAAATAAATAGAAATTTTCGATATGAACTATTTTCTCTAATAATTATTTTGCTCCGAATGAACATAATATTTTAAATTCAAGAGAAGACTTAGGTTATAAACTTCTTTCATCATGGTCAGCCCCGGATCAGTCTTGGGGACTAATTTTAGGGACTAATTTTGTGATACTCAGTGATAGTCAGTGACAGTCAGTGACAGTCAGTGGCGATTAACCTCTTGATATGCTTAAATTATCTGTTGTAATCAAGCGTTCATATAGTAATCAATATAAACGCAGTTCATTTCGTGAAATATATTTTCTTAAGTCTCAAAGCGAAAGATTATTCTTGCTTCTTCATAATTACCACACATTATCTTGTTAAACTATGTTAAGAAAGAATAAAAGTAAGGGAGATCTAAATTGATTCAGACAAGGCATATGGAGGTATTGGACACCTTGAATTTGAAATGTCCTGAGATTCTCTTGAAAATTGCGGTAAGGGCAGTAAATATGAAACAAGATGATGTATTAGAGGTAATTGGCGACTGTCCAACCTTCGAGAGGGATATAAAGATGTGGTGTAAGAGGTCACGTAAAACCCTCCTGTTTATTAGGAATGATGATAATGGAACAATGAAATGTCAGATACAGTTTTAATAATTCACATAATAGACACTTAATATTCAGTTATTTTTCCCATACTACATCCTTCCTGTTATCCGCAAGGGCTTGATTATTGAAAAGGTGGGATAATTATCCCAAAATTACTACGCTACAAGAAAATTCTAAAACCTGGGAAATACGCCCTGCCGATAAGGCAATTTGCCTGATATAATCTTCTAATTCAATATCCTAATTTCAGGAAAATCAACACGTTATATCCATGGCATTATTCATGCTTTTAATATAGATATTTTCCAATCATCGGCAGCCAGTGACCCCTCCAAACCTGGCTGCCTCCCCCTCCTGCCAAACTTCTTAGGACTGCAGATTTACCTATAGGTCAGCGTCATGGCGATCTGTCTTTTTCTTCCTCTTTATCAACCTGGCCGGCAATTATATTGACAGAATCATTCCTTTGCCATAAAATCATCTTCATCAAACATAATCTTTATGGGGGGCAGTGATATGACAAAGGCGGATCTGATCGAAAAGATGGCAGCTGCATCGGGTTGTACCAAGGCCTGCGCTGGCAAGGCTCTTGACGGAGCTATTGCGGCAATCACTAAGGCAGTGAAAAAAGGAGACAAGGTTGCTCTCGTTGGGTTTGGCACATTCTCACTTTCAAAGAGAAAAGCTAGGACCGGGAGGAACCCCCAGACCGGAGCAACTCTCAAGATTGCTGCAAAGAAACTCCCGAAGTTTTCAGCAGGCAAGGCTTTCAAGGACGCAGTAAATAAGTAAGAGGCAGATAGGAACCAAAAAGCCCCTCTTGATTTCGAGGGGCTTTTTTATATAATCATTTTTCACTTTCCTGCAGTCCACACCTGTTGATATACTCATTAAAACAACAGGGTACAAATAGGAATAAATAGTTTGCAAAAATAAAAGCAGCTTTATTGATTGATAAAAAGGCGTAGAAATGCTATTTTTAGTCTGAATTTTGGAACATGACAGAATAACTATATAATTACTTATAATCACCAAAAATTATGGTAATTCGGAAATTTGATTCATTAATTCACTGGAATTTCTTTCTCTGTCTCGAAAAGGATTTAGAGACTTTATCGAGATATGTCGAATTTTGTGATCCAAACTTTAAATGTTACTCACTTGAAATGGCAAGGATTTTACTTGCAGCTTCATCTGAGATCGATGTGATTGCAAAACAACTTTGTCAGAAAATAGATAACAATTCAAGAGCTGACAGCATAAATCAATATCGAAACGAAATAATCTCTGCATATCCAAATTTCCCTAATTTCAAAGTGACCATACCAAGATTTGGCTTAAATCTAACGCCATGGGAAAAGTGGAATGAGAGCAATGGAGCGCCTATTTGGTGGACTGCTTATAATAAAGTTAAACACCATAGAGATACAGACTACCATCAAGCCAATCTGAAAAATGTACTCAATTCAGTTGCAGGGTTATTTGTGATTATTTTATATTTTTACAAAGATATGGCTGAAAATGCCAAGTTGATTCCTATGCAGTCTCTGTTAAGAGTAACAGAGGATAATTTTGCAGGCTCAACTTTGAATATAATTGAATTCGGCATTAATTATAAATTTTAGAACTGATAATCAAGCGGCGCACTCTTCTTCCTGTACTCCTCCCTTTTTATACCAGATATAATTGTACGTAGTACAGCTGGTACTCAATGAAATGAATAGATAAAAAATTGCAAAATAGCACCATTTGTTATAGAGTTTATACAAATACTGGTAGATACTGGGGATATCTACTTGCTGTGTTTCGAAGGTGACGGAGATACTGTGGGAGGATTATGAACGGTTCCGGCAGCGGGAACTCTCCGAATATGAAATCGAGTATCTATTTTTGGATGCCGTATATGAGAGCGTTCGAAAACTTGCGGGTATAAAAGAGGCGATACTGGTTGCCTGGGGCATCCAGCGTGACGGCACAAAGGTGCTGTTGTCTTTGGGATTAGGGAACACGGAAAGCTATGACAGTTGGCTTGAGTTCCTCCGCGATATGGTTAGCAGAGGGTTACGCATACCTCTTTCAATAAACAGTGACGGTGCCCCTGGTGCGATCAAAGCAATAGAAGTGATGTTTCCGAAATCTATGCGCCTACGTTGTTGGGTGCATAGGATGACGAATTTATCACAAAAAGTACCGCCGGTACTGTGGCCGGATGTAAAGGCTGAGATCGTCGAGATCAGGGATGCATCAAGTTACACACAGGGGAAGAAGCTTGCTGATAGCTTTATCGAGAGACATAAGAAGACGTATCCGTCACTGATCTCTTGCTTTTCTGAAGACCTTGAGGCGATCCTGGGGCATTTGAGGTTGCCGGTCAGACATAGAAAAAGTGTGCGAACGACAAATTTGATCGAGAGGAGCTTCGAAGAGCAGCGCAGAAGGACGAAGATCATCCCTGGCTTCTTTACGGAGCAGAGTTGTCTGAAGCTTGTCTTCTCAGTTCTGATACGCGCAAGCAAACGATGGAGAAGAATTGTTATGGACGAAATGGAACTGAAACAGATCGATGCCCTTAGGAAAGAACTGGGACTGAATGCCGCAAATCAACAAACGGCAAAGAAACAGGTTAAGGAAGCTGTAAGTGCGTGATACCAAGCCTTCTCGTTTTTACAGGAGAAAAAGGACTTGACCCATATAGAGGGCTTATGTCAAGAGAAAGAATTATCCTATCAAAAGAAAGTTGTTTTTTCTTTTTATTGTCCTGGTTACATCAGTTACCAATGCCGCTTACCATTACCGTTTTTTCTTTGTCTTTATTGTGTCAGCCTTCGCTGAATCATACACCCATCAGGATTAAGGTCTTGCCCTAAAGCCTTACTGCAGGTAGGCTGGTTGCCCCGTAAACGTTTTATGTGATATACTGTGATACATAGAATCACAGGAGGTTATAAATGTCAACGGTACAACGCAGTTTCCGTATCAAAGAGCCAATACTACAGGAAATCGATAAAATCCGTAAAAACAGACCTGTCAATGCACTCGCAAATGAATTGCTTGAAGAGGCTCTGAAAATGCGTCGCTGTCCCGGCATTATTTTCTCAGAGGGAGTTTCCGGCAGGCGCGCCCGTATTGCCGGAACCGGTGTAGAGGTCTGGGAGGTCATCTATGAATATCAGATTCTCGGCGAGAATATCAAGTCACTGAAAAAGGCGCTACCTCATCTCACGGAAAGACAACTCGTCGCAGCGCTCAGCTATTACCGGTATTATCCTGAAGAAATCAACGAGCTTATCCAGGACAACGAGGCAATCACTCCTGAGGTTGTCAGGGGACGTTTCTCTCTGCCAAAAGAGAAGAACCGTTGAGGTTTCTTGTCGACGAGGACTTAAGTGAAGAAATTGCTTCAATCCTAAGGGCAGATGGCGTAGACGCTGTTCATATCAGAGAACTTGGCCTCTCCGGAGCGGAAGATCAGGATGTTCTCGACGAGGCTGCACGTCAGGAACGCTGTGTTGTTACTCGCAATCGAAACGATTTTCTCATGCTCACTGAGTTTTATTTTCATGAAGGCCGCTCTCATCACGGTGTCCTGATAGTGCCCCGATCCTACCCGGGCAATCAGCCCTCAAAAATCGCACATGCTATATTATCTCTATCTCAGAATCATCCCCATGCTTTTCAAGCTTATGCGTTCCTCTTCCTTTAACCAGGTAAGTGAGTGGAAGAAGCAGGAGATCGGGAGACTGAAGGAATGTTTACGGGCAAGCATGGACGGAATGATGCGGCGTATGAAACTCAAATTAAAGAACTGCAGGGGAATGGAAATACAAATGCCTGATGAGGGCATTGTTGGGCTCCTGTCATAACCTCATTCGTATCTCTCTTCATCTGCCCTTATTCCTTTGAGATTTGTCTCTGCTAAGCAGGTGGCTGATGGTGTCTTTCGTGACAAGGGAAAGATCACGCTCATTTTCGAGAAACGGATTCACATCGCTGCGTGCCTTTTCCCAGTCAAGATCGGAAAGCCGCTTCAGAAGTTCCTTACGCCAATTCCTTTGATTTATCACCGGCCCGGTCCAGCCTGTCTGTCTTAGGGCAGCATTCAGCAGGGTCAGGTTCGGCACAGGCCATGACCTTTCTGCAAGATACCATGCAAGATCATAAAGGTCCCGACCCTTGGCCCATGGACGACTCAATATCGCATGCAGTTTGCCGGCCAGCAGGGAGGCTTTGTCATGGTGACACAGCTGCAATGTTATATGGCGGCGTACAACAGTGGTTTCGAGCACTGCTCCCTCAGGAGGATTTTTATCCACTTCCACCTTGATAGAAAGCGTCTGGGAAGAGTGAGGAGACATCCCTAATTCATAAAGAAGACCGGGGAACCTGATGAGTGCGGAGGCCACTGTATTTTTATCGTTCAGTTTGATCTCAATTCCGTAGCCTTCCATCTCAAACAACCGCTTTGACTCAGCAAGCGCAGATCTGAAGCCCGATTCTTTTATCAGGGTAATAAGTGAAAAATCAAGGTCTTCCGAAAAGCGAGGGATTGAGTAGAGAAAACGCAGGGCAGTGCCTCCAACAAACGCCCACCGCAGAAAGACGCCATTATCCTGCAGTGATTCAAGTACCCTTGCCTGAAGATATTCACGCACAAGACAGAGCCGAAGAATATCATTGTTCTCCTGTCCCGCCAGTTGCTGAAGATATTCCTTCAAAGGGTTTCTCCTTCCTCCCCTGACAGGATTGATTCTATGACTTTTGCTGTCCGGATAAGCTTCGGCCTGCCGCTCCGTCCGGCAAGATTATGAAGAGTCTGAATATTCATTGCATCGACATTCTGCAGTCTTAATCCCCGGAGATATTCCGGAGAATCAGCACCAGCGGTCAGATGTGCAAGGTCGAGCAACGCCTTCTCTGCTGATGCGACAAAAGCGAATTGCCGTGAAGCGACTTCCAGGCGTATGTAGCCAAACATCATTTTTGAGACCATATGCCTGAACTGAAACGAACCCAGCGGGTTCCGAAGCATCTCAGGACGCCCCGGTCCAACGCTTGTCACAACCGGCACATGTTCGGGGATAACTCCAAAAAATGCAAGCGCCGATTGCAAACTCACATATGATCCCCGCTGAAGTTTGTTGGCAACAAGAAAGGGGTGCGGTTCCACCTTGCGCCATGCAGGCGCAAGTGCATAAAGACCACGCCGAAGCTGTATTAGCCGACCTGTCTGCACCCAGCGCGTTAGCTGCAAGCGCACCTGTGCGGCTGACACCCTGCCGGACAGCAACAAGGCTGATGAGAAAACCGCCTCATGGCCGACAATGGCAAGAAGACCTTCCCATTTCATGCTATCAAAATATCATAAATGATAAGTTAATGCAAAGATATTATTATATGGGCCGGTTCAAGGTTTCTTTTTCTTCTTCCTATCCCGCAAATACGAATATTGTCTTTCCAAGGGGATGTATTACACTACCGGCCCGGATTTCTGCTCCTGCATGGGTGCGAGAAAGAACGTGATAAAAACGTGACAGAACATATATAAAACGGTATAAACATATCGAACTATAAGCAAATAAAAAACTGGGGCAAGCCATTGTTTGGTAAAGATAATTCAGTATTTTCAAGCACTTGTAAAATCCCTTTTTTACGAATGGCATTCAAGAGGTCGTCGGTTCGATCCCGATCAGCTCCACCATATAAATCAAGGGGTTACGCGTATGGGGGCGAACTCTTGATTGCCCAAAACGTGACAAAACGTGAAAGAATTTATACAAAACGGTACAAATATATGCAATCATGTATAAATAAAAAGCGGTGAAATTGATTGTTTATCAAGCGGTCATAATTCTTTTCTTAACGGTTTCAATTGGGACATGGGCTGTCTGCAGTTTCAAGAAGTAAGGACTGGCGTTTAATTCTTCCTCTATGTTGAGCTCAACATAACTCCCTATAGTTCGCACCTGTGATATACTCAACTGAAGCAAAGATTTCATTTAATAATTGAGATGCAAAAGGGAATAAAATCCAGCAATTTTTGCTCGTATGAAGAAGCA
>Ga0068714_10001379_pt1 | contig 35888 bp, 26 predicted proteins | sample MTBNYHSulfiMetaG_FD_62988 | JGI IMG/M metagenome (GOLD analysis project Ga0068714, IMG submission 62988) | Enrichment culture microbial communities from rom New York Harbor, USA that are MTBE-degrading - MTBE-NYH (New York Harbor Sulfidogenic)... | ecosystem: Environmental > Aquatic > Marine >...
TCCTGTCGTTTGTAAATATGGCGCTTAAGCAACATTTCAAAGAGGAAAAATGGTCACTGAACAAGACATAATAGTTCAACTTTATAAGCATCTTCAAAAAAAGATTCCCGATTGGTTTGGAAAAAAGGTCCAAAAGCTTTATCCTATTCCCAATTTGCAGATTCGCACTTGGTCATACATATTGTCTTTCACGGTTATTTTGGAGGATGGGCAGGATCTGGCTTTGCGCGTAAAGATACCGCGCCTTCCTGATACTCCAACGATTGAGCATGCTATCACAAATGGAATACTCCAGGAATATGGTTGGCGAGAATATACTGCCTTGCAAGCCATTTACGATGTGGTTCACAGAGAGCCAAATCTCAATCTTTGTGCAGTCCAAGTGTTGGGCTATCTGTCAGGTTTTAACGCCATGGTTATGGTTGAATTGCCCGCCAGAAATCTTGAAGAAATGCTGTTTGATCTTAGGATGAGGTTTGGGATTTGCAAATTGCGCCAGCGATTTACTAATGCGATAATTGATGTCGGGAGGTTGCTACGACTTTATCATGAAACAATTGGTCAACCCAAACTCGAATCTTTTAATGGTGAACAATTTCTAGCCGATGTTGAAAAAAGCATCAACAAGCTCAGTCCATCTATAGCCGATTCGGTTCTCGATAAACTGAGAAACGAGTTTTCGAAGACGGTTGAGACAGTGGATTTGCAAAAAGTTACCCACGCATCACTGCATAGTGATTTCACTCTTACCAATATCGTGATAACACCCGATGATTGTGTGGCGGTTATAGATATGGACGCACAGTCAAGTTGGGAAAGAAAACCCATTTATCTAGACATTGCAAGGTTGATTACTGACATCGTAGTGCAGAAAGTAAAGATTCGAAGCTTGGGTTTCCTGCTACCCCAGCGATATCTAGATCAGTTTGAGATTCATTTCCTGCAGGGATATTTTGGTCAGCATAAGATTGAATCCCGGTTTTTTGCCTTGTACAAATCAAAAGCGTTGCTGGATACAATGAATTGGCTCGAGGCAAGAATCCAGTCGTCAACTGGAATTTCACGCTTGTTAGCAAGTCTATTGCGCCCTAAATTGCGTTCCTTTTTATATGAGGAAATACTTGATAACTTGACGGGGCCTGAAAAATGAATCCGTCAAAGATTGCATTTGTTTTCATGGGGAGTTTTTCTCATGTAAACGAGCAAGTAATGAGATTCCTTAGTGACCGATTTCCGGATTTCGTAATAGATGTTATTGATCTAAATCGAGAATTGTCAATTAAGAATAACCTATCCAATATCATTTCTATTTCTCGATTGTATGGGCTGGACTTTCTGTTGGGAAGACGAAAACTTGTGGAGGAGGTATCCCATAAAGCGATATTAACAAGGACCCCATATTTTTATTATGGCGTGAAGCGATATATTGAGAAACGATTAGATCCCAAGAAGTATACGTTTTCATTTCAGACTCAGTCACTCTTTGATGCGAGCAGAGAAGGATTGGCGCATTTTGTGTATACAGATCATGCGCATTTGGCGAATATGTACTATCCCAATTTTGATGAGAGCATGCTTTATTCAAATCGTTGGATTGATTTAGAGCGGAAGATTTATCAAAATGCAAGCATCATTTTTACCACAAGCAATTTTGCTTCAAGATGTTTAGTCGAGGATTACGCATGTAAACCAGAGAAGGTAGTTTGTGTTTATTCTGGGATAAACATTGATCCAGATATTGATGTTAAAGAAAAGAGCTATATTGACAAACATATTCTATTTGTTGGAATTCAATGGGAAAGAAAAGGTGGTCCCATGTTGGTTGACGCATTCAGGCGCGTTCTGAAACGTCACCCGGATGCAAGACTCACAATCATAGGATGTCGCCCTAAAATTGATGCCCCCCGCGTTTCTGTGATTGGTCGAATTCCAATCTCCTATATGCGTCAATACTATTCTGATGCCACAGTGTTTTGTCTGCCCAGTCAGATCGAACCTTCAGCTGCTGTGGTCGCTGAGGCAGCAGCCCATGGGCTCCCAGTAGTTTCAACAAATATCGGTGGGACGCCAGACCGAGTAATACATGGCAAAACCGGATACCTAGTGTCACCTGGCGACCTGGATAAGTTGACATACTACCTAATAGACCTGCTAGATAGTCAGGAAAAGCGAAGGGAATTTGGCCAAAAAGGCCATCTTCTTGCGATGAAGCGGTTTTTATGGAATGATGTCGGCACGAGGATAGCAAAGAGGATTATTCCCTCTCTATGAATCTACTGATGACCTGAACCCAAAAACTGATCCGGGTGGAAAGTTACAATCTGGAGACCCGAGGAGCTAATTGCAGGAATCCCCCTTGCTTTACCCCCCATATGTGGCGGGCGGTCAAGGGGTTCTGTTGTTTTTTGGGTGCAAATATGGTGCAATTGGCTCTAACAGGGCAAGGAGACTTTTTATCAGCTTGGCTGTTTCTTTCGGTTCACTTTATATCAGGCGACCGCAAGTGTCCAAAGATAGCTCGCTTTGGCGTAGCGCTTACTGCAGAGGCCGCGTCAATTCGGCAGTGAAAGCTCCCCAGAATGTGCAACCAGGTTCATATGTCCCATCTTCTTTTGTTTGTCGATTTGGAGAGTAAACAGAGCGGCAGTCTCCCCCTTCATAAGTCCCTGTGACTGATATATCATTCACTGAACCCGTGAACTCATAATAGTCTGTGCACACAGGATCACTCGTGCAAACGACTGAAAAGGCAACCTCGCCGCCCGTGAATGCACCTTGGATTGTGCAGTTATCCGGGTTAGTTCCCTCAAAAACCGTGCCTGATTGCACAATTGTAAAATACCAGGGTAATTTCTCTGAATGGATCCAACACTTCCCAGTATCAGTCTAACTGGATGACAGCACTTCTGTTCTGGGTCTCCGGAGGGTTTTTTAATCACTAAATTGAATTTGCATTAGGAGGTCAACAGCGAATTTGTAGCTGGCACAATACACTTGTGTTATTGGTAGGAAAACTGAAGCACCACATTATTATTCCTTGGAAGAATTTATCAACTTCAGCCCTGAATAACATTTTAGCTCTCATCTTTCAGGGTAGATGATTTAAGTCGATCATTCCAGCAATCAGAGGTTCAGCATGGATGATCCAGCGGAACCTACTCATAACAAAGAGGTGCCGACATGAAACCACGAGGTTTTTGGGTGACTTTCCTGATCACTGCCGGTATCCTTTTCCCTACATCTGTGTTTCTCTTTGGCGGTTTTTGGCTTCTGACCAGTGATCTTGCCCCTAATAATGCACTGATTTCTAGGCTGTTTTGTTTAGGCTTGCTTGTATTTGTTCTTGTTTCATTCCTGATGGGGTATGCCAATGGGGAGGAATTAAGGACCTATAAGTATGTCAGCTTCCTCATCCTGATCCGCACTTGAGTTTTTGTTAACCGGATGAACTAATAACAGATCATAATGAGGTTAGTTATAGTTGGGATGTTGACGATTTCAATATGGATTGTTGAAATATGACAGAACGATAATTGTGGAATCTGTAGGCAGTTCACTCACTTGGGCAAACAATCCCCTGTTTGCCATGTCAATATAGCTCATCCCGTATTCAAGGCTTGAATGAGCCATATCAAGTTCAGAATGGGCTATTTCAACGAGTACTACCGAGCCATCCAGTTCTTTCCCTTTTACCGGCAACTCCGCGGGATCCTCAACATTAAGTTTTTCTAATGTCGGTCCAGTATAATCAAGGCGCAACCAACGTTCACCATCCACAATCTCGTCAATCTCGACCTCAAACATGGGCAATTTATCTAAATAGAATTGTGCTACCTGGTCACTATTCGTGTTTTTGGTTGTATAAAATCGAACTGGAAACATCGGCCCCCCCATGGCATTAACTTCAAACAGAAACTCTGCCTCAGGGTAGATCACATCATTTAACATTGTTTTCTCCTCGGGTTTTTCTCTGGTTTCAGAGTTTCAAAAAATCTGGCTTCTTTTAGGATCGGATAGCGACGGCGCTTGGATACAATTGGTTAGTGTCTTTGTCAATGGTGTAAATTCTACTTTGCCTGTACTTCCAAGTTGATCAACGGCTCAACCAGCAGCGGGCCCGTTTGTGTTTCCGCATCAGGATCTGGGTCAAGCAGCGCCTGTTGGAGCAAGTCTTCCAGATGTTCATCTAAGAAGGTATTATCGAGGATCAGTTTTCGCTCCTCCGCTGTGATCTCCAATGGTACATCATCATCCCTCTGTATGGATTTCATGTTCATTAATGCCCCAATTGGCCCAAAGAACTAGGGCTCGGATCTCTCCATCGTTTCTCATTATACAGGGTAACTGCTCATTTTGGTTGGTGTCTTTGGCAGGCGAAGCTCATTCACCCAGGAAGCAAAATACCCATTGAGTCTACTTCCTGGGAAAATTGCCCGAAAAATCGGGGCTTGTTTTCTATCCTCCCACCTGCTATGGTGATTATTGTGAACACATTCAACTTACTTGTTAGTTGTGTTCATATGTTTTTGATAGCAGTTTCATGAGTTTTGTCGAACCAATCCGTGACCGCAAGAAGATCGCCCAAATCAAGAGCTTGCTGCGTGGCCAACGGCGTTTTCGCAATCTGCTGTTATTCACAGTGGGCATCAACACAGCATTGCGAATATCCGACTTACTCCATTTGCGGATTGGCCACTTCGTGGATGAGCACCAGCCAATGCCTTCAGCGTCTCCGGCGCCTTCGATAGTACTATCCCCGATGGCAACTATTTTTATGCTCGACATGATTGTTTCCGTCTGATTTTCTGGTGCAAATGTCATAGATGGAGTGCAATCTGTGGAGGCAGTGGACCCTGTGGTTGCCGTTCTATGCCGGGCCCTCAAATATACAAATCCCTCTTTGCATACGTCATGTATGCACCCAATAGCGCAACCGCGATGATGCCCACAGACAGCCCCACGAAGAGCAGATCGAGCTTGGACTCGTGCAGAATGGCGCTGGGATTGAAATAGGTGAAGGGGGAGAAGTATTTCAGGAATTCCAGGTTTTCATCCAGGCCCGAGATGATCGAGATGAAATAGGTCCCCAACAGCAGCGATACCGCCACGGAGCCTGCCCGTTTGTACTGTTTCAGCGCGCAGCCCAGCAAGATGCCGATTGCCAGGAAGATCATCTGCAGGAGGAACAAAGCCAGCATGGTCAGGGACATGAAGCTATAGAACTGGCTGTCGGGCTGGTACTTCGCCACCTGAATCAGCACGAAAGCCCAAGTCATCAGCAGCAGGCCAATGCAGTTAATCAGGGCCGCAAGAGCTTTCGCCGTTACCAGCCTCCCCCTCGTGACTGGCAAGGTCAGAGAGAATTCCACCGTCTTATCGCGCTCTTCTTTTGAGATGATGTCGCTGCCCCACATGGCGGCGGCGATCGACAAGATCAAAGCAAAGTACGTGAACATGGCGCCGTAGAAACCGGTCACCGTGGTCAGGTTGAAGGCGCTGAAGTTGAAGGCCGCCATCAGCGCAGGGGGCAAATCCTCCAGAATCGTCAATAGCTCCGGGTTTCCCGCATAAGCCGAAAACTTCCCGAACCCTATGACCGTGAACAGGAGCACGATGCCGCCCCATATGAGCAGCGATTTGAGGTTGGCCCTTAATTCTCGAAGGAAGATGTTCATCTCGGCTGCTCCTTACACCGGTGCGGGGATGTTTCTTTTCTGGTAGAGCACATAGCTGCCAACGATAGAGACGATGATGAACGCCACGCTTATCAGTACTTTGGGGTCATAGGCTTGGTTGCGGATGATGTAGTTGGGGTCGAAATGCTTGAAGGGGGTGATGGCCTCCAATTTGTCATCGCCGATCATCCCGCCAAAGGCGCTCAGCACGTACATGCCAAACGCCAGCCCCATTGCGTAGGGCGTCACGTTCCTTATCCTCTTCACCAATAACGAGATCAGTATCCCCAGGCTGAGGAAGACCAGTTGGAATGCGATGATGCTTAGCAGCAGTAGAAGCAAGGGCTCCACATCGTAGGTCCTCTCGCCCCTGAACAGGTTGATGAAGGCAAAGCTGCTGATCCAGACCACGATATTGCTGATCGTCAGGCCGGTGAGGGCAGCCAACAATTTGCTGGTCAGGATATTCGTGCGCCTCACCGGTTTTGCTAATAGAAAATCGGCGGTAAGCTCCCTCTCTTCAACCGAGAGGATTGAGAAGCCGTAGTTCGCGGCTTGTATGGCCAGCAGAATTTGGCAGAAAAGGAACACGAAGCTGTAAGAGCCAAGCACGGAGGACACATCCAGGCCGGTCAGGCCGAATGCGATCATCACCTCTTCCGGAAGCTGCGCCAAGGTTTCGTTCAGCAACGCGGCATCCTTTGAGATAGCAGAAAACGTCGAGATATAGACCAGAATTACAAAAGCAAGTGCCAAAGACCAGGTGATCACCGATTTCAGGTTAGCCTTGAATTCATGCTTGTAGATGTTCATCTTCGCCGCCTACTCGTAGTAATGCATGAAGATCTCTTCTAGGGTCGGCTCTTCGATGGTCACATCCGTCACTTCCTGTTCGCCGATAATCCCCAGCATGGTGTTGATATCGCCCCGATAGAAGAATCTGGCCTCGCCATCGTCCATCTCCAGGTTCATCACGCCATCCACAGCAAAGCGCTTTTCATCGAGTTTCTTTGCCTCGATGCGGATCTTCTTGTAGTTATCCCTTTGCAGCGTTCTGATGTCCTGAATTTCAATCACGCTGCCCTCTTTGATGATCGCTACTCGGCTGCACAGCCTTTGCACTTCGCCCAGGATGTGTGAGGAGAAGAAGACCGTGGCGCCCTTTTTGTTCTCTTCCCTGACCAGATCGAAGAACTTTCGCTGCATCAGGGGGTCGAGGCCGCTCGTGGGCTCATCCAGCAGGAGCACTTTGGGCTGGTGCAGCAGCCCTTGCACGATCCCGACCTTCTTCTTGTTGCCGTAAGATAGGTCGTCGATCCTGCGCTTGAGGTCGAGCTCCATGATGTCGGCTAATTCGTACAGCCGCTCCGTGCAGTCTTTTTCGTAAAAGCTGGCGGAGTACTTGAGCAAGTCGAGCACCTTCATGCCTTCGTAGTAGAAAACCTCAGACGGCAAGTAGCCGATCTCTTGCCTTATCTCCGGCCCGTGTTGGATGCAGTCCTTGCCGAAGATTGTGGCCGTCCCGCCGCTGGGATAAATCAGAGCCAGCAGCAGCCGGATGGTGGTGGACTTGCCCGCCCCATTCGGGCCGATGAAGCCGAAGATCTCGCCCTCTTCGACCTTGAAAGATACGTCCACGATCCCTCTGGCTTTCCCGTAGTATTTCGTCAGATTGTTGACCTCTATGATGCTCATCCTTGCGCTCCATGTGTGGCGTGGTATTGCTTATCGGGTGTAAATTAATCCTTGGCAAAGAAATGCCATGTTTCACTATTAGGTGACACGCTAATCTGGTAAAGATAGACTACCAGTTACAGCAAGTTAATAATATCTTCAAAGACGTATTCCCCCTTACCAAATAAGTCTAGAACATTATCAAACTCTTGAGGCTTTAGCAATCCCAAGATCTCTATTTCATACGGTAGCCCTAAATTTGACAGCATCTGATTAATCTCAGAAAGAATATACTCCCGCAGAACAGATAAGGTGCGAGCGAATTTTAATTTCCGGTAGAGTAAATAGTATTCTAATACCCTATCTTTAAATATTAATCTTGCATCCCATCCCCACCTTGCTGTGGCATTTGCCATGAGTTCGGTTCTCGTGTTGTGGAACTCAGTCAAATCTACCTGATTTTTACCAATTCCCTCTGAGAAATCATCAAAGAACCTGGGAACTACTTCTGTAGACAGGACTAATTTCCTAAGCAACATGTTGTGCTTAATTACCCCTCCTAGCTTTTTAGGAAGTTGTATGGACCAGGTAGCCGATTTTGGAATTGCATTAAATACCATTCCATACTTTTTCCATTCTCTCCTTGGTACTAGTTGAATGTAGTTATTTATCCATCTAAAAGTTATTCCTGGAATATGAACAAGCCGGTAGGCAGTACATAGGGTGTTTTCATCTCCTATGCTTATTTGAATTCTATCTTTTACAACCTCCATAAGGGTCTTTCCTCTATAAGCAAGGACGAAGGCAACATCGCGGAGAAAGTCTATTATTGGTTCTGAAGGTGGCCTTGTTATAAGGTCTTGCCTTCCAGAGAAGAGGTACGAAATAATAGCAGAATCACTTATTGAATTATTACCGATTACGTGAATGGAGGATTTGGTTTCAAGAGTACTGAAGGAGTAAGGCAAAATACTATTTCTAACATCGTCACTAAACATGTAGCTGTTACCACCGGACTCTTTGCTGCTATATGAGCCGAAATACTTTGAGTCAAATTGAGCTATTGACTTCCGGTTGCTGTTGGTACTTCTTTTGTTCATTTCACTGCTTATCTATAGGTGGTTGATCAGTCACTGTTGGATGGTGCATTGTGTCTTTCAATCACGTGCCACAAGTCTCTTGTGTTGCCGAAATCCAACTCATCCTCCGAAACTTTTTGTAAGTATAAACTCACAAATATATCCAGACCGTCATAGTAAGATGTAAAAAAGCTGTTTTCGCGCCGCCCCCCCATTACTCGAATTAACGTGCTCGGGTGATCTATTTCTTTGGGGAAGTGAGGAATAAATGATGGAATATCACTCTGAACAGGTACTCTCTCCATATTTCTGAGAATTTCGTCGACCAATCTTCTCCAATTTGTAATCACCAAACCTCTCGGGGTTGTTACTATCGATTTACTGTTATATGAAATCAACAAAGCTAGAAATGATAATCGTTTGGCTGTCCTTTCTTTTAGATAATTGTCCCAGGTTGATCGGCAAACATTCCAAAGATCATGGTTACTATGATATTCAGAAAAGAAGTAGGAATAGCCACTCAGCTCACACAAGTCTAAGATAGGACCTGAAGATGCTAACACTGAGAATTCAGTTTCCATGTTCTCAGTTTCTATACTTACATTTTCAGCGACTCGCATAATCCCCAGAAAATAATTGGGAAACAGTATGCCAAAACTCTCCAAGTCATTGGCAACCAAAGCCTTAAAGCACTGTTCCCCGGTGATGTGTACAATTCGACCAAAAGAATCGGGGATGTCTTTCATTCTGCGTAATGGTAGTAAACCAGGTATACAATTGGAATAACTCAAGCAGAGCCGCTTTTCACATTGCAGAATTGTTTCTTTTTTTTCTACCCAATCGATCTCAGGCCAAGGTATTGAGTTTTCAATATTGAATTCTTCCAATCTGGAATAGGCCTCTTCGAACTTTGAAATATGGAACTTCAACTTGTTGAAGAACTCTAAGCCTCTCCTAATCAGTTCTGCAACGAACGTTAATCGCTCCATCGATAACCAGGTCTCAGCTAAAAGACATATGTCTTCACCTATGTCTAATAGTTCTTCTAATTGCGTCTTATATGAATTTGCCAGTGCTTGAAACACTAGTTGTTTGATGTACCATTTCGCTGTTACGATTCTTTTCTCGACTTTTTTCTCAAACAAGAGTCTTTGTTGGATAAGCTCTGCTCTCTCAAGAACCGGGGAGGGGAGGTTTAATTCATATAAGCTTTTAGGCTGGTCCCATTTCAGTTTCTCGATATTTTTGGCTAGTGAAACTGCATGGAGATTGTCTAGTGAATTAACAAAGGAAACCAGTAAACTGATAGGCAAAATTCCAAAATGATCAATTACAGCTAATCTCTCACTCAACGGTGTTGAACTCGAAGCGCGATTGCTCAAATCCGCGTTGGAAACGTATTCATTAACCACTTCTTGAATTCTTTTCAAGACATCTTTCCCGAAAGGGATTTCCCAGGCTTGCCCGAAACATTCGAAGATCCAGCTTAAGCGATTTAGCAATTTAATTAGTAATTGCCAATTATTCGATGATTGACTGATTTTTACAACCTCTAAAATTTTAGTTATTAATTTCTCTTCAACCCATTGAGAATCGGGTTTCATCAGAGGTTGTATATCAGTTTGTGTGGAGGTAGCAATGAGGACTTTGTGAGCATCTGAGAGGTACCAGTTCGGATAGTCTGGTTTTTGTATGAACCATAAACTATTGCTTGGAATATGTCTCTTGTTTCCCAGGTAATCTTTAAGCAGAGCGGAAACATTTTCTATTATGGATGGTAAGGCTTCCCATTTTAGATTTTTATCCTCCACAGAAATCGTGACTAAAGAGTTTAGCCCTTCTAAAGTTTTGTCAGCGAGTCTCTGATAGTGTCTTTGAAATGCTGGATTTTGCCAAAGAAACCCTTCTGATGAAGAATTCTCACTTAGCTGCAAGAATTGTTCTCTCAACACCACAGCCAGTGGTGTGGGATCAAATAAATGAAAAGCCCGCTTCCCAAGTATCACGAAGGCCTGGATAGCGAACAAGCTTGAGATGCCAATGACAAGAAGTATGACCTTGTACCTGAAATCGAGCACTACACCGATAAAAAGAAATACCAAAGACATCAAAAGTAGGGTAATCAAAAAGTTGGTATAAACATTTCCCACTCTCTCCTTGATGTATAAGTCTCGCACCCCCTTTGGGAGTTTAGAAAAAAGTGTTTCAGCTATAGTCCCCAGATTGGTAAAGTACAGCGTTAAGAAGATCCCTACCACAGTTACAATAGCAATCAAAATTTGGTCATATGAATCCTTATTTGTTTCAGAAACTTGACTAATTATAGAAAGGAAATTATCGAGGCCAAATCTAGGATTGTCGGAAGCGGCTGTTTCAATAGCTAAACTAACGACAATAAAAGTAAGACAAACCAGCCCTGCAAGAATTAAAGATGTCACCGTGGCGGATAGAAGCGCTTTTAATACTTTAGTATTGAGCCTCCATTCGAGAAATCTCTTCCTTGCCTTGTAAATTAGGTTAAGGAATTTAAATGCCCCATTTCTATAGTTGGCGCAAAGTTTCCAATACCATCGATAGGATTGGAGAACACTTTTGACTGTCATTCTAAATCCGTGCACATTACCCTCAAAGGGAGAACATTAGGATTGATTCTTAGTAGCTATTAGCATCAGTAATAGGGTAAATACAAGGGTTCGGTAAACGCCCCTTCCCAAACGGAAATAGTTTATCGGAGTAGGCTAACGTCCTTGCTCACCATTTTGTATGATTAAACTCAATAGCTTGGATTCAATTATACAGGGAAAACTTTTGCTCTACTGTTACAATACCTGGGTTATAGGTACTACTTATGCTATTTCACGATTGTGAGTTCTGATAAATGAAGCAGATTTATACACTGACTTCCTTTGGTTGATTGGAACTAAGATTGAGTTCCTTTCCATCTCTGATTCTAGATGCAAGGGAGAAAACCGCCTCTGGGAGGCGCAAATGGGGACTCTAAGGCCTTCAAATCCTTCAAGTTTGCAAAGCTGAGAGGCACCCCTTGTCGGCGGCTGTGAATGCCCACCATTGCCGAATCTTAAAGAATGTGGTAAGTTATAAGTAAGTTTATAGTGTGGTTTGCGTATGAGAGGTGACGAGGCATTCAGCTTGCACCTCTGTTATTGTTATGATTAAATCAAGCCTGAAATATGGCTTGGAAGTGAGGCAGTAGCGATGAAAGACCCCCGAAATGAGGGGGGGCAAGCGATAATCGAGTTCGCATTGGTCAGCATTGTGTTGGTGGTGGCCTTGGTCGTCGCGCAACCTATCGTCAAGCGGGCCGTCGGCAATAATTTCAACAACCTGGTGATCGACCTGATTGTGGCCGGCACCGGCCTTGGTCAGGAGCCTGACATCCCCTACGGGGGCTCCTTCGATGATGACGACGGAGAGGGAGGAGGGGAGGGCGAACTGACCGCCACTGCCACGCTGCCATCCCAGCCCACTGCCACCTTTACTTCCACGTCCGCGCCTCCCACAGCCACTGGCACCTTCACGGTAACTCCCGAGCCCACTGCCACGCGCACGCCCACCGCTACCGTAGAGCCCACCGACACCCCCACCCCCGAACCCGACGATGACGACGATGATGGCGGTTGGAACTGGTGGGATTGGTGGCGCCACCTGTTTGGCTGGTAAGCTAGCGTCACGGCCTTTCATGCTAGAAATTGATCGCGCATCTGAGAAGGTGCGCGATTTTTCATCAGGTTGAGCTTAGGGAGCTGCCCCCCTCGTAGATGCCCGTGCCTGGCCGATTCTGTGATAAACTGCGGGGCATCCACCTCAGGATTATTGGATTACAGCCTCATGGATCGTCGTAAACTGCTTTCGCTGAGCTTGCTTTTCCTGGCGCTGACCGCCTGCTCGGTCTTGGGGCCGAGTGAGGAGCAAGTTGTCCAGACTCTCGATAGTCTCGTGCAGGAGCGGATCGCTATTACCCAGACCCAAGCCGCGCTTCAGACCGACGCCGCGCCTACCCTCACCGCCTCCCCCAGCCCAACCCCCACCGAAGACCCACGCACCGCCTCCCTCAGCGCCGTGATTTACGCCGCCGACCCCTACGCGCCGGTTCTGATCTATCACCAGTTTTCCGATCCCCTGCTTGCCCAGGGCTATGACCAGCGCAAGCCGAGACCCTCCGATTTCCGTGCTCACCTGGAGGCGCTCTATGAAAGCGGCTATAGCTTGGTGCCGCTGGCCGATTGGCTGGCGGGGAATATGGCAGTGCCGGATGGCCGTCGTCCGCTGATTATGACCATGGACGACCTGTTCTTCAACAATCAGATCACGCTGACCGACGAGGGCGTGCCGGATGAGGATACCGGCATTGGGGTCTTGTGGCAGTTTACTCAGGAGCACCCCGACTTTGGCTTCTCCATCGCCCTGTTCCCCAATTTCGGCGATAAGCTCTACGCCGGCGGGTTGGAAGACCCTGATTGGGAGCAAAAGCTGGCCGATGCGGTCATCTGGTGTCTGGAGCACGGCGCCCTGGTTTACAATCATTTCTGGCAGCACCCGCGGCTGGATCAGACCTCTCCTAGCGGGGTGGTTTACCAGGCCGAGCGCAACGACCTCTACCTGCGCGACCTGCTCACCGAAGCCGGGCGGGAGGACCTCATCCCCCTCTTGGGCAACATCCTGGCCTTGCCCTACGGCGTGTGGCCTACTCCCGCGGGCCGGGAGCTGATGCTGGCCTACCGCACCCCGGAAGATATCCCCGTGCAGGCTGTGCTGGAGGCTGACCTCTTCAATGGCGAGAACATCCTGCCGCCGGTCTACTCCCCCGAATTCAATCCGCTCAACGTGCCGCGCATCGACGTGCGCCAGCCCGCCATTGACTACCTGGTCGAGAACGCCGACCAGTTCCCGGCGGGGGGAGCTTGTGACCTGGGCATGCACATCCCCGAAGACCTGGAGCACAACGATTACCTGATCGAGCAGGTGCGGTCGGCGGTCGAAAGCGGGGCTTGCCCTGAGGGCATCTATTACCTGCACGGGCACACTTTCCGCGCCCAAGATGGCCAGGTGATCCTGTTGTGGCCTTGAGCGCCGTCGGCTTGGCGCTTGCAAATTCAGGACACTGCGCTACAATAGGCTGTAGAAGGTAGTGAGGAGCGCCATATGTACCCCTTGCCAAGCAAATGTCCGGTCTGTGGCGGCGAATTGATCGTCACCCGCATGGAATGCCGTCAGTGTGAGGTCGCCCTGGAAGGCCGCTTTTTCGCCGGCCCGTTTTCCGAGCTCAGCCCCGAGCAGTTGGCCTTTGTTGAGCTCTTCGTGCGCAATGAAGGCAAGATAACCCGCATGGAAGATGAGTTGAACTTATCTTATCCCACCATCCGCAACCGGCTGCACGAGGTCATCCGTGCCCTGGGCTACGAGCCTGGCAAGGAAGAGCCGGCCGGTCTCACCGACGAGGAGCGCCGCAAGATCCTGGAGGACTTGAACCAGGGGCACATCACCTCCGAAGAGGCCATGCAGATGCTCAAAGAGGACGAGGGCTGAACGAGCTGCCGCAACTTAAAAAACCAAACCTCCCGCCAACTGGCGGGAGGTTTTTTGTGTGCGCTAGGGAAATGGCGATCAGTCTTTATCGCCCGTTTTCTCGACGGGCTTCGCCTTGCTCTCCTTGGCCTTCTCGGGCTTAGCTTCGGAGGTTTTTCCATTGGAATCGGCGCTGCTCGTCAGGCTGCTGGCCCGCGCGGACGAGCGGTGGTCGGTGACGTAATAGCCCTTGCCCTTGAAGACGATCGGGGCCGGTTTGTAGACCTTATACAAGGCCTTCTTATTGCATTCGGGGCAGATTACGAGCGGCTCGTCATCGAAGCTCTGATGGCGGTCGAACTCGACGCCGCAATTCTCACACCGGTAAGTGTAGATTGGCATCTTATCACCTTGATCCATTTCGGCCCTTAAAGCGAGCCGAAGAGGCATTATAGCGCGCTTGAAATCGCTTGGCAAGGCTGGGGAGATTGCCCCTGTAAGTCTCACTCCTGGCGGCTGCGTTCCTCGATGCTCAGGTCGTCCTCCCCTGCGTACAGCCGTCGCCCCAGCCGGCGGTCGTAGCCCGACCACTTTTCGCCGGGCGGGCGGCCCTCGATAAGCAGCAGGAAGCGGTTGATCTGGGCGCTGAGGTTCTCGATATGGTGCAGGGCGATGGCCTCCAGCGTCTTGGGTCGGCGCGGCGACCCCCATTCGTGGCGGCCGTGATGCGCCAGCAGCATGTGTCGCAGGCGTAAAGCCAGTTCCTCGGGGAAGTCGGGCAGCCCCTGTATGGCATCGTGCACCATTTCATCGCTCATCACCACGTGGCCCAGCAGGCGGCCCTCGTCGGTGAACTCGATATCCAGGTCCCAGCGGTATTCACGCAGTTTACCGATATCGTGCAGCAGCACGCCGGCCCGCAGCAGATCGGCGTCCATCTGTGGATAGATGGCGATCACCGCCTCGGCCAGATTGAGCACTTCCAGGGTGTGCTCCAGCAGGCCGCCCAGATAGGCGTGGTGGATGCGCTGTGCTCCTGGGGCTTCGACGAGTTGCGTCAGGAAGCGCTCGTCTTTGTAGAAGCTCTCCAGGAGGGCCCGCAGGTGCGGGTCCTCGATCTGCTCCAGGTAGCCCTCGAGCTCGGCTTGCATTTCCCCCGGATCGCGTGTGCTGCTGGGCAGCATGTCGCGGCGGTCGTACTCCTCGGCTTGGGCAGGGCGCACGCGCAGCACGCGGATCTGCCTGCGCTCCAGGTAGGTCTCGACCTCGCCGTCCAGTTTGACCACCTCCCCTTGGTGTAGTTGATCGTCAGCTTCTTCGGCGTCCTCCCACACCCGCGCCTGCAGTTGCCCGCTGCTATCGCCCACGATCAGGGTGAGGAAGCGGCCGCGCGAGGGGTCGCGAAAAGGCTCCAGTTGCTTGTAGCGTAGCAGGTAATAGCCGATGAAATGGTCGCCGGGATTGAGATCCCGGATCAATGGGCCTTTGTCTGGGTGATAAGTTTCGCTCATGGTTGCAGCTCGCCGTTCTGTGGGTTGGTGAAGGCGGGATGCCCCGCTACCAGCAGTGTAGCATAGCCCGTCTGGCCCGACAAGAGCGTTGGCCGGACTGGTATAATTTGGCGATGTTCTGTTCGAAACCAGTGAGATGGGGCGCTACCCTGGTGCTGGCCCTGCTGCTTGGGCTTTTGCTGTCCGCTTGCGGTTCAAGCGGTGATGAAGCTGGGGAAGAGACTGCCCAGCCCTCTTCCACCGCGACCTTGACCCTTTACCAGACGCCCACGGCCACTGCTATCCAGACGCTGGCCGTCCCCACTTTCGAGCCTACCCTGCCACCGCTGCCCACCCCCACGCCTTTCCTGTATTCCGTGGCGGCCGACGACACCATGTGGGGGCTTGCCATTCGCTTCAACGTCTCTTTGGACGACCTGCTAACTGCCAATCCAGGCGTCGATCCCAGCTTCCTCTCGGTTGGCACCCAGTTGGTGATCCCCATCGAAGGCAGTGAGACGGCTTTGCCTTCACCTACCCCGGTGACCCTGGAGCTTCCCGCCCCGCTTTGCTATCCCACCACCGCGGGGGGGCTGTGGTGCTTCGCGCAGGTGGAGAACGTCCTCACTGAGGCGTTGGAGAACCTGACGGCGCTCATCCACCTGTACTCTGAGACGGGCGAACTGTTGTTGAGCCAGGAGGCCAACGCCTTGCTCAACGTGCTCTATCCCGGCCAGGCAATACCCTTGATGACCTACTTCGACCCGCCACTGCCGGATTGGGCGCACAGCCAGGCGCAGTTGCAAACTGCTCTCACCGTGTCATCAGAGGACCAGCGCTACCTCCTGCTCACCATGCAAGACCTGGCGGTGCAGATCTCGGCAGATGGCCTGTCGGCAGATGTGGGCGGGTCGGTATCCCTGCCGGAGGAATCCGAGCCTGCCAACGTGGTATGGGTAGCGCTGGTGGCTTACGATGCCCAGGATCGGGTGGTCGGCTTACGGCGCTGGGAGTTTGAGGGGGAACTGGCGGCTGCCACCCCGCTGGCTTTCGAAGCGCGCGTCTACAGCTTAAGCGCGGCCATCGCTCGCGTCGAGGTGCTCACCGAAGCGCGCCCCTGAAGCTGATTTCCCGTTGATCTTCAGCTGAATAAGGGGATTAAGGGTTGCCCCAGATCAGGTAACTCTCGTGCTCGCAGATGCGTCCCCCCGGGCCGATGTTCTCGATGCATACCACGAAGGGCACCAGCGTGCCGTTGGACGCCAGCACCTTGGGCACGGTGAGTTGGGCGTTGCCGCTCAGGTCCGTGGTGGGGAACAGGTAGAAGCTCTGGCTGCCGTCGGGTAGGGTCAGGGTGATGGTGGCCTGCAGGTTGGCCTGCGGGGTCTCGTTTTCGAACACGCTGATGTAGATCGTCTGGGTTTGCTCGGAGGTCACCTGGGGGGACTCCAACCACACGTTGAGCCTGATGCTGGAGACCTCCTGGCTGTTCTGCTCGATCTGGTTGTAATTCTGGGCTTTGTAGAGCGTCCCCAGCGGCGCTGGCCTTATTTGCAGTAACGGGTCGGCGTTAGGGTAATAATCCAGGCACAGGTTCTCGAAGCACTGGCGGTACACGTTTTCCCCATAGGCGAAGACCTCGCTGATCGGCAGACCGGCGATATCCAGGCTGCCGTGGAAGGCGATGTAGCTGTTCAGGCGCACCGGGATGTTGTGGCCCTTGCCGTCCTCCATCTCGAAGAAATACACCACCGGGCTATTGATGCGCTCGGCCAGCGGCTGGGGCTCGAAGCCGATCTGGCGCACGATCGGGCGGGCATAAGCCCGGCTGGGGTCCTCAGGGTTGACGTACAGCACCAGGTTCTCGAAGATCACCTCGCTGTTGCCGTCCGCGGCGCGGTACGGCCCGGCCAGCAGCGGGCCGGTGAAGGTCGTGCCCAGGCGCGCCGCCATACTGGCGAAAGGCTCCGGCAGGGAGGCCCGCTGTTCGACCTCGCTGTGGATCGGGGGGCGGTAGCTGCACGACGGGCCGCAGTTGAATACCCCGTAAGCCAGCAGCCCCACGTTCTCCGGGTCGTCGCCGGCCAGTAGGTAGAAGCCCAGGTTCTCGAAAAACTGCTCGAAGCGGTTGTGCTCGGCGTTGTAGCGCACGTCGGTCAACGCGCTCCCCACCACGCTCTTGCCCCCCAATTGTTCGTAAAGTGTCAGGAAGGGCGAGTAGAGCACGTGACCGTCCACGCGGTATTCGCCCTCTTGGGTCGGGCTGCCGTTGGGCGGGTCGCTATACCCTAGATCGTTCCCTATCGGCGAGAGACTGAAGCGCTGGTCGCCGGAGGCCTGGGAATCGTAGACCAGCAGCCCGGCGGCCGTATATTGGATTTGCAGGCTGCCGGTGGTCGTGACCTCCGAGATGGCCGGGCCTAAGACCTCCTCCCCCCCGAGCCGGTTGTAGAAGCTGCGGAACAGCGAATCGATGGCGAACGTGCCCTGTTCGAAGGCGCCCTCATCCGGCGTCTGCGAACCGCCGCAGGCGGAGAGCAACCAGCCGATCGCCGCCATGAGTATCAGCAGCTTGATGGTGGGGATGCGCTTGTCGGGCATGTCCTTTTGTCGCTGTGGCCTATCCTCACGCGCCATTAGGCCCCGCAGCAGAGCAGCGCTAACGGCGGAGTGCAAGTTGTAGGGTCTATTGCCCTACGGTTTGGAGGGTAGCACAATTGCTTTAGGGGGGCAAGTCGCACAGCGAGGCGGTTGTTTCACCCCCATTTCCTCAAGCATCCTAGAGCTTCGGGGCTTTAGCCTCCTACCAGCACCTTGAGCGGCACTGGAGTGAACACCAGGATGAAAACTATCAAGCCGAGCAGCGCCAGGGCCTTTCGTCGCGGATCGAGGGCGGTGATCTGATCTAGCGGTTCGGCGTTCACCCGCCCCATGAGCAGCACCAACACCATCCACAGCCACCACCCCGACCAGGCGAATCCCAGCAGGGCCAACCCTCCGATGATGAAGGGTAGCAGCAGGCGGGCGCGCTTGCCCAGTAGCACGTAGATCAAATGGCCGCCATCGAACTGGCCTGCGGGGATCAGGTTGAGGGCGGTGACCAGTAGGCCTGCCCAGCCGGCCCAGGCCATGGGGTGCAGGATCACGTCGTAGGCCCCGTAGGGGATTGGGGTCCCCGTGAAGAAGTAATATACCCAGTACATCAGCGGTGAAAGGCCGTGATAGGTGAGCGGGGCCGGCAGCAGTTGGCCGTGCACCAGGTACTTCGAAAGCAGGTAAAGGATCGAGTTGCCCTCTAGGCTGATGCCCTGGCCTGGCGCAAGGGCGAAGGGCAGCCGTTCCACAGAGGAAAGCGAGAGGCCGATCAAAAGCACCGGTATGGCGACCACCAACCCAGCCAGAGGCCCGGCTAGGCCGATGTCGAGCAGCACGCGCCGGTTCCTGGGTGGCTCCTTGAGCTGGATAAAGGCGCCCAGGGTGCCGAAGGGGCTGAGCGGCAGGGGCAGGAAATAGGGCAGCGAGACGGCGGTTTTATGGTAGCGGGCGGCCAGGTAATGGCCGAATTCGTGGGCCAGTAAGATGGCCAGCATGCTCACGCCGAAGGCCACCCCCTGGTCGAGGTTGGTCAGCAGCACCTGCAAATAGCTGAGCAGGTCCGCTGGCTCCGGCCCCTCGTAGGAGTAGATCACGCCCGCCATTAGCATGCTCACCAACGTCAGCAAGAACAGCAGCAGGTTGATCCAGGGGTTGGAGGGCTTGGGCTTGACTACCCCGCGCATCAACACGATGGCGTCCTGGCCTTTCTCCCTGCGGAAGAGCGGGGTGATCTCGTGGGGCCGCAGGGCAGACGCTACCTGTTCGTAGGCCCGGCTGGATTCGGCCACCAACTGGCCCCGGTAACGCACCACGAAGCGGTCTCTGCCTTGCCCCCAGGTGACGTCTTCGATGCGCAGCACGCGCCCGACGATCGGGGTGAAAATGTCGTTTTCATTGGCGAGAGTAGTCATCATTGGCCTTTAAAAAGAAAAGAAATCTGCTGCAAGGCGGGAGTGCATGGGAGTCGAACCCACCGCGGCCCGCAACGCGACCCGCCACCGGTTTTGAAGACCGGGGAGCCCACCGGGACTCATCCACTCCCTTTGGCGCTAAGCATACCGCAAGCCAGGGGGTTTGACAAGCCAACCGCTTCCCACTGCGTGATTTTCCTGCTTTGCAAAGCCCTGGGCCGATATTGCGCCGCCGTTTCGCTGCGGGTATAATCTTTCTAATCGAATGCTGTTGAGAAGTTGGTGCGCTCAACACTGAGTTTGCCTGTCACTGTGGCAGGTGAATTTTTTTGTCCACCAGGAAGCGTAGAACGGTATGGCAAGCGTCTCCCACAAACTCAAGAACTCGCTCGAAGGCGCCTTGGCCGGGGGCGGTGATCCCGCTACCTCGCCACTTTACGTCTTTGGCCCGTTCCTAAAGCTGATCGTCGTCGCCGGTGTGGCCCAAGTCACCTTTGGCGCTTCGGTGTGGCTAGTGGTGCTCACCATCGCCGTGGTCTCGGCCATGTACCGCCTGGTGATGCGCTGGGTCACCGATGGCAGCGGTGGCAGTGGGCTGAGTGAGGAGGAGTTTGGGGGCTGGGCGGTCAAGGTGAACGCTGCCATCACCTTCATCGAATACACGCTCACTTTTCTGGTCAGCATGGCCGCCATGGTCACCTTCATCGCTGACCGCATCCCGATTCTGAACGAGCACATCCTCTGGTTCCAGTATCGCACCCTGTTGGCGATTGCTTTGAGCCTCCTCACCGGCTGGCTGGTCAATCGCGGCCCCAAGGTGGCGGCGCGCACCTTTGGCCCCGCCACGGCTGGCGTGCTCATTTTGCTGTGGGCGATGGTCGCTGCTACGATCTTCAAACACGGCTTGCGGCTGCCGTCTTTCAACCTGCAAGCCTTTCAACCGGGCTATTTTCATTTCACCATCGGCGGTTACGTACGCATCCTGGCCGTGATGACCGGCATCGAGGTCTTCGCCAATCTCGTGGCAGCCTACGATGGAGATGCCAGCGAGAAGGGCAACAAAGCTTTCAAGAGCTTGCTCATCATCATGGGCACGACCGCTGTCACCATGCTGGTGGTCGGCCCGGCCATTTACGCGCTATCCGACCTCGGCAACACCGAGGTCTCTGTCTTCACCCAGACCATGGATCAGCTCCTGCCCGATCCGCTGCCCTATCTGGGCACCCTGGTGGGGGTGGCAGTGCTGATGTCGGCCTCGGCGGCCAGCGCCCAGGGCTTGCAGAATCTGGCGCTGGGGCTGAAAGAGCGCCGCTACATCCCGCCTTTCCTCGGTGACCCCAATCGTTTTGAGGTCGCTGATAAACCCGTGTGGCTGGAAGTGGGCATCGTGAGCTTCTGTTTCTTGCTCTTCGGCACCAGCGAAGAGACCTACCTGGCGATCTACGCCGCCGGGGTGTTCATACTGCTTAGCATGACCGGCTGGGCGGTCACCAGACGCTTGCTGCGCGAAGCCCGGCAGCGTTTCCAGCTCGCCAAGCTGGCCTTGATCGCTGGCACGACCGTGGCGGCCGTGTTGACCACGGGGGCCACGGCGGTCATCTTCGAGGAGCGTTTCCTGGAAGGCGCCTGGACTTATTTCGTGTTCATTCCGGTGCTGTATGCCATCTTCAGCTACTTCCGCGCCCAACTGGGTGCCCCCAGCGCCGAGATGGATTACCTGGGTCAGCTGGATGCCGCTCAACTGGCCGGTTTCGGTTTTGGCCAGATGAGGGCTTCGCCGGCGACCATTGTGGAGCGCTTGGTTCAGCCTCCCCGGGTCACCTGGCAACCTGATCCCATCGAGAAGAGCGTGTGGCGCGACGTTCAGGTGGAAATCAAGCGGATGGCCGTTTTGCTGGACGGCTCGACCTTTGCTGCTCAGGCGATACCCATTGCTCGCACGGTTTGCCGCGCCCTGGACGCACACCTCACCTTGCTTTCCTCGGTCAAGGATCACACTAAGGCCCTCCAGGAGCAGTACGCGCAGACCCGTGACGAACGCTTGGTGTATCTGGGCGCCGTCGCCGACGAGCTGCGCACAGCGGGCGTGGAGACGGATTTCGCCGTCTTGCCCGGTCACATCGCCGATGCCACCCAGGCCCAGGTAGAAAAAGAGAACATTGACCTGGTGGTCACTTCTACGAGCGGCAAATCGGGCACGCCGCACTGGCTGCGCGGTGGCGTCTCCAAGAAGCTGGTGCAGAAGCTGGATATCCCCATCCTGTTGGTTCAGGCCAACGGCGAGGGGGAGGTCAAGGTGCCCAAGATGAAGCGTATTCTGGTGGCCCTGGATGGCTCGATCCGTTCCGAGCGCGTCTTGCCCTATGCCCGAGCCTTTGCGAGGACGTTTGAAAGCCAGCTGATATTGCTGACTGTGCCGGCGGTGCCGCAAGTGGAGAACTATCGTGCCCCGGCTGATGTGATCCGCTCGATCCGCGCCAAAGCGGTGACCAACATCCGCAACTTCCTGGATGCCGTGGCCCGCTCGTTGCGCCAAGAGGGCCTGAAGGTGCGCACGGTCACCACCGGCTCGCTGCCGGCGCGCACCATCGTCTCGGTGGCCCAGCGTGAGCGTTGCGATCTGATCATGCTCACCTCGCGCGGCCGCGGCGGGATGGACTTGCTCTTCACGGGTAGCGTGGCCGACCGCGTTGTGCAGAATACCAAGTCCCACGTTCTGATGGTGCCGGTGAGCGGGAACGGCTAGACAGCTGCCCCTCTTTAAGTTCTTATCTGCTAGATGGAAAGCGCCCTCACTGGAGGGCGCTCTTTGATTTACGCTTGGGTCGCCGGGCGCGGCTCAGAACAATATGGCCGCCAGTTCGTCCCGGTATTCTCGTGCTTGGGGACCGTCGTCGCCCAGCAAGGTCAGCGCCCCTAAAAAGACCTGGCGGGCCTTGCCATCGCCGTATTTCTTATCTTCGCGCAGCACGTCCAGTAGCCCATCCAGGGCGGCGGGGATGTTGCCCCGGCGCACTAGGTCGAGGGCGTGGAGGTACGTGGCCTCCAGGGGGTCATCCTCATCCTGTTTGGACTGGTTGTGTTCGGCCAACGCCTTCGCCAGCGGCAAAAGCTGTTCGGCTTGGTTGTATTCCTTGCTGGCGGGGAACTCGCGCAAGATCGGTAGTGCGTCGAGGTGATCTCCCTGAGCGATCAGGCTCTTGGCCAGACCGAGCAAGGCCGAGGCGTGGTCGGGGTCCTTATCCAGCGCCTGGCGAAAGGACTCAGCTGCCTGGCCCCACTCCCCGCCTGCCAGCAAGCTGTGCCCCTTTTCGAGGTACAGGTCGGCCGGGCTGGGGGCGAGCTGGCGCAGGAATTCGCGCACCCGCGGCTCGGGCTGGGCGCCGGTGAATTCGGCGATCACGCCCTCTCCGTAGATAGCCTTCACCGCCGGGATGCCGCGCACGTCGTACTGCATCGCCAGGTTGGGGTTCTCGTCCACGTTGACCTTGGCGAGGCGGAAAGCGCCCTGGCCTTCCTCGGCGAGCTTCTCTAGGATAGGCCCCAGTATCCGGCAAGGGGCGCACCACTCAGCCCAGAAATCGACCACCACAGGGATCTGATTTGAGTAAGCCAGCACTTCGATCTCGAAATCGTCTTCCGATACTTCGATGACGTATTGTGAGGGCATCATTTTTTTGCTCCACTGCTCGCATTCTACCAATAAATCTGCTTCGTGGGAGTCGCTTGAACTCCACCGGCATTATCCTACCATTAGATTGTTAATGCTATATAATTTCTTTCGTAAGAACTCTATATTAGCTTTTAGATGTTCGGTGTCCGGGAGCCTGTATTCTCCGCCCCATCTATCCGGGTAACTTTGAAGAGGGTGTTCGATGAATGGCCAAAAAATCACACATCTGGTTCAGCAGTTTGCCCATCTCTATAAGTCGCGAATCCATCCCAATCTTTTTGCTGCTTGCTGCCTGTTGCTCATTCTTTCGACGGCGTGCAGTGTCATAAAGGGGCAGGAGACTCCGACTGTGGAGGAGGCAGCGGTCTCCGTGGGGCCACTGCCGCCTGCCTTGGTGGAAACCGCCCCGATGCAGGGGAGCGAATTGCCTTTGTCGGGCCCGCTCACCCTGTACTTCAACCAGCCCATGGACACCGCCTCGGTGGAGTCCGCCCTGAGCGCTGAGCCTGCTCTGCGCGGCAGCTACACCTGGGAGGGCGAAAATGCCACCCTGGTCTTCACCCCTGCCGAGCCTTGGGAGCCAGCTACCGAAGTGACCATCATCCTGGATACCTTGGCGCAGGCCAGCAATGGCTTGGCCTTGTCCGAGCCGGTCAGCTTGCAGTTCACCACCACCGGCTATCTGCAACTGACTCAGAACCTTCCCGCCGATGCTGCCACCGGTGCCGACCCCTCCTCGGCGGTCGTGGCAGCCTTCAACCGCCCCGTGGTGCCTCTGGGCGCCGACCCGGAGGGCCTCGAGCCTGCCTTTACCATCTCCCCGGCGGTTTCGGGGCGTGGCGAGTGGCTCAACACCAGCACCTACATTTTCTACCCCGATCCCCCTCTAGAAGGCGGCAAGGATTATGCCGTCAACTTATCCTCGGACTTGCAGAGCACCGACGGCGTGCCTATGGAGCAGGTCGAAGGCTGGACTTTTAGCACCGCCTTCCCCCGGCTGGTGTCCGCGCAGCCGGAGGATGATGAGCAGTTCGTATACCTGGATGCTGAGATCGTGCTGGAGTTCAACCAGGCCATGGATTCCGACAGCATGGCGGCCAATTTCGATTTGGTGGATGCGGTTGGCCGGGCGGTGACCGGCGATCTGACCTGGAGCGAAGACCAGCGCACCTTTACTTTCACCCCTGATGCCCTGCTGGGACGCTCAGCGGAATATACCTTTGTGCTGGATGGCGATGTTCAGGCCAGCGGCGGTACCCCATTGGGCAGCGACTTCCGTGCCACCTTCACCACCGTGGGTGATATGGCCGTGATCGCCAGCGATCCCGTGCAAGGCGGGGAGAAGTACGTGTACGCCCCCATCTCGTTTACCCTCAGCGCCCCGCTTGACCTGGATACGCCCAACGAATGGGTCACCGTCGAGCCGGACGTTTCATCTCAAATCTATTTCAGCGGGCGCGAATTAAACATCAGTGGTTTTTTTGACGCAGAGACAGATTATACTGTTACGCTCTCTGCTGCTCTGGCGGATGCCTGGGGGGATACCCTGGGGGAGCCTTACGTATTGAACTTCAGCACCGCCTCCCTCGAGCCCCAGTTGAATTTCTCGAGCTATTACGGCGCTGGGGTGCTCTTCGTCCCGCCTGATGATCCCGAATTGGTCGCCCAAGTCGTCAACATTGACGCCGCCACGCTTGAGGTCGGTAGCGTTCCGCTCATCGATTTCATCAGCCTCAACCAAGCGGGCGCCTACGAGCAGCTTCGGTCCTATCTTCCTGATGATCTGCAGTCCTGGCAGCAGCCTCTAGACCTTGCTTCCAATCGCAGCCAGCTGGTCAGCCTAGGTCTCACCCCCGAGGGCGACGACTTGACGCCCGGTTTGTACTGGGTCTCGATATCCGCGCCGGAGCTTGTCGCTGCCGGGCAATACGTTCAGCCACCCTTCTTCGTGGTTTCGAGCAACGTGCATCTGACTTACAAGATCAGTGCTACCGACGCGCTGGTGTGGGCCGTCGACCTGCGCGACGGCAACCCCGTGGCTGGCGAAGCTGTGTCCATCCTGGATAGCTCAGGCTATCCGCTGGCGCAGGGTGAAACCGATGAGCAGGGGCTTTTCCAGGCCTCCTTTGCCCCTCAGAGCGATCCTTATGCTAACACCTACGCCGTTCTAGGCGAGGCCGGTGATGAGTATTTCTCTCTAGCGACGTCCAATTGGAATTACGGCCTCACCGGCTGGGATTTCGATATCACCTTTGACCCTTCGCCGCCTGGCCTCAAGACCTACATCTACACCGACCGCCCGATCTACCGCCCCGGCCAAACGGTCTACTTCCGCGCCGTGGCGCGGCAGGCCTACAACGGTCGCTACAGCCTGCCTGATATTGGCACTTTGCCCTTCACGGTCTATCAGGGCTTCGATCAGGAGCTTACCACCCTCGACTTACCGCTCTCGGAATTCGGCACGGTGAATGGCAGCTTCACCCTGCCGGAGACGGCCAAGCCGGGTTACTACCGTATCGCCTCCGATCTAGATGACGGCTACAGCGGCGTGGATTTCCAGGTGGCTGAATATCGCAAGCCGGAGATCGATTTGCAGGTGAGCTTCTCGGAGGCCGAGATCGAGGATAATCAAAGCCTCACCGGGCTGGTCGAGGCGAACTATTTCTTCAGCGCGCCAGCCGGGAGCGTCGACTTCCAGTGGGCGCTGTACGGCCGCTCCTCCAGCTTTTCGCTGCCCGATTATTCGGTTGGCACCATGGATACCGATTGGATGAGTTGGGGTTTCTACTCTTATGGGTTTGATTCCCTGGGCGCGCTGATCTCCTCGGGCGATGAGCGCACACGGCCGGATGGCAGCTTTACGTTGGAGTTGCCGGTTGAGGAGTCCGACGATACGCAAATCTACACCCTGGAGATCACCATTCAGGACGAGAGCGGCCTCCCGGTCTCGGCGCGGGCTGAGGCCACCGTGCATCCGGCCGACTTTTACATTGGCGTGAGCCCCGAGGCCTGGGTGGGCCAGGCCGATCAGCAGATTGCTTTCAAGATACAGGCGGTTGATTGGGAGGGGGTGCAGGCTGGCGAACACGCCTTGCTCGCCGAGTTCAGCAAGGTGGTTTGGCAGCGTAGCGAGCTTAATCGCTTCGGCTTCTACGAATACACTCCTGTTTACACCCTGGTGGATAGCCTCGAGTTCGAAACCGACGCCGATGGCATGGCGCGCGTGGCTTTCATTCCCCCCGACCCCGGCACCTACCAGTTGCAGGTCAGCGGAGAGGGTGCCGTGACCCAGACACTCGTTTGGGTTGGAGGAGCTGGCCAGGCGATCTGGCCGAACTTGAGCGATAACCATATCGAATTGACCCTCGATGAAGCGAGTTACCAGCCCGGCGATACCGCCAGCGTGTTCATTCCCAATCCCCTGGGTGTGGACACCCTGGCTTTGGTCACCATCGAGCGCGGCGTGGTCTTGCACCAGCCGGCGATCGTCGACATGGATGGCAGCGGTTTGACCTTTGAGGTCGTCCTCACCGAGGATGACGCGCCCAATGTCTATCTCTCGGTCACCCTGGTCGGTGAAGGGGAGGATGGCATGCCTGAGTATCGCCAGGGCTACATCAATATTCCCGTGGAGCCGGTCGCCCAAACCCTTAACGTCGAGTTGGTTGGCGAGCCGCAGCAGGCCGGGCCGGGGGACGAAATCACCTTCACAGTGCAGGTGACTGATTCGGATGGCGACCCAGTGCAAGGCGAGTTCTCGCTTTCGCTGGTCGATCTGGCCGTCCTGGCCTTGGCTGATCCCAATGCCCCGGCCATTGTGCCAGCCTTTTACGGCACGCAGGCCTTGGGCGTGCGCAGCAATATCACGCTCTCCGCCGCTGCCAGCCGCTACGTCTTTGGACCCGATGGACTGGGTGGCGGCGGCGATGAGGCCGTCGCGCCGTTGCGCGAGGATTTCGAGGACACAGCTTACTGGAACGCCGAGATTGTCACCGATGCCCAAGGCATGGCCCAGGTCACCGTGCGCCTGCCCGATAATCTGACCACCTGGCAGGTGAACTTGCGTGGTCTCACCGCCGATACCCTGGTCGGTGAAGCCGAGATGCAGGTGGTGACCAGCAAGCCGCTCCTGGTGCGCCCCGTCGTACCGCGCTTCCTGGTGGTCGGCGATCATGCCCAGTTGGCCGCCGTGGTGCACAATAATTCCGAGGACGACTTGCAGGTCGATGTCGCCATTCAGGCGACCGGCTTCGAGTTGGACGACCCCGCCACGGCCATTCAGCAGGTTGCTATCCCCGCCGGTGGGCGGGCGCAGTTGGTGTGGTGGGGCACGGTGCAGGAGGTCGAGAGCGTTGGGCTGGTCTACGCCGCTGAGGGGGGTGGCCTGCGCGATCTTACCCGCCCGGCCAGCGGTTTGATCCCTGTCTTGCACTACATCGCACCGACGACCTTCGCCACCAGTGGAACGCTCGATCAGGGCGGGCAGCGTCTGGAAGTGATCAGCCTGCCGCGCAGCTACGATCCTACCAGCGGCGAGCTCAACCTCGAAATGGCACCTTCCCTGGCGGCAGCGCTGTTGGCCGGGCTGGACGTGCTCGAGCAATACCCCTATGCCTGCACCGAGCAGACTGTCACGCGCTTCCTGCCCAATCTCGAGTTCTATCGCGCCCTGCAGGATTTCGGTCTCGAATCGCCTGCTCTGGAGGCGCGCCTGGAGCGCACGCTGGATGACGGCGTGCAGCGCTTGCTGTCCCTGCAGAACACCGATGGCGGCTGGGGCTGGTGGTCGGGCCGTGAGAGCGAGCCTTACGTGAGCGCTTACGCCCTCTTTGGCCTCGTCCGCGCTCGGGAAGCTGGGGTCACAGTCCCTGCTCAGGCTATCGATGTCGCTGTGGATTACCTGCTGGCGAGCCTGCCGGATGCCGGCATGCTCACCGAGACCTGGCAATTGGATCGCCTGGCCTTCGTGCATTTCGTGCTGACGGAGGTGGGTGAGGGATCCTTGGCGGGCGCCGCCGCGCTTTACACACTGCGCGACCAGCTTGACCCCTGGGCGCAAGCCATGCTGGCGCTAACCTTGGAGATGCTTTCGCCGGGGGATGAGCGGGTGGATACCCTGATCTCCGATCTCAATGCCACCGCCGTTCGTTCGGCTACCGGCGCGCATTGGGAGCTGATCGATTCCAGTGGATACAACATGAGTTCCTCCGTGCACAACACCGCCGTGGTGATCTATGCCCTGGCTCAACAGGACCCGGCTGCTCCCTTGCTGGCCGACGCGGTGCGTTATCTAATGGCTCAACGCAGTGCCTCCGGTTGGTGGAACTCGACCTACGCCAGCGCCTGGGCCTTCATGTCTTTGGCTGAGTTCATGCGCGGCACGGGGGAATTGAGCGCCGATTTCGCTTTCTCTGCCGAGCTGAACGGCTCGTTGCTGGCGAGCGGGCAGGCTGGCGGCGCCGGGCAACTCGCGCCGGTCACGGCGACGGTCGGCATTGAAGACTTGTTGGCCGATCAACCCAACGCCCTCAGCATACAACGCGACCCTGGCGAGGGCCGCCTGTACTATCGAGCCTCCTTGCAAGTCAGCCGCCCGGTCGAAGAGGTGGCGCCGCTATCGCGCGGCATGAGCGTGGCGCGGGCCTATTATCCCTCGGCGGAGGATTGCCCCGAGGGCGACTGCGCCTCCGTCTCGAGCGCCCAGGCTGGCGATCTGCTGACCGTGCGGGTCACCCTGACCTTGCCCAACGAAGTCTATTACCTGGTGGTGGAGGATTACTTCCCCGCCGGCGCCGAGGTACTCGATACCCGCCTGAAGACCAGCCAGCAAGGCGTCGAACCTGAATATGATGCCCAAGATCCCTTTGGGGAGGGCTGGGGTTGGTGGTTCTTCGGCGAACCCGAGGTCTACGATGACCACATCGCCTGGGCAACCGATTATCTTCCCGCCGGCACCTACGAACTGGTCTATACACTCGCGATCCTGCAGCCCGGTGAGTATCAGGTTTTGCCCGCCCGTGCCTGGGAATTCTATTTCCCAGAGGTGCAGGGGGCCGGTGCTGGAATGGTGCTCGAGATCGACTCGGCTGAGTGAGGCAGGATCTGGCAAATAAACTTATCAGCTTTGTAATGCATGTTTGAAAATTAGTTAAGCTATACTGGGATACCGGTAAGTTTGGGTTTTTAAGCAGAGTTGACCACTCTGAGGATTTTCTTACCGCAGTGTCTTGATGCTTGGCGAATAAGGATTGTGAGTGGGTTGAGTTTTTAGGAGCAGATATGGCTCGGTCAGACCAAACAAAAACTCAGTTGCTTAAGGAGTTGGAGCAATTGCGGCAGCGCGTTGAAGAAGCCAAGACGCTTGAGGAGCAGCTTGCCCAGGCGCAACAAGCCCTGCATCAGGAACAGCAGCGTTCGCAAAAATACTTTGATTTGGCGCACGTCATCCTGGTGGCCCTCGATAAGGAAGGGACTATTACGCAAATCAATAGGCAGGGCTGCGAACTGCTGGGATATTCCAGGGAAGAGTTGATTGGCAAGAATTGGTTCGACCTGGCCTTGCCGGATGCAGAGCGCGAGGATGTCGCCGGGGTACATCAGAAAGTCGTCTCAGGAAAGTCTGGATCTCAGGGATACCACGAAAATCCCGTCGTCTCTCGCGATGGGAAAGAGCACATTGTTTCCTGGCGCAACGCCGCGCTTGTTGATGAAGCTGGCGAGACTGTAGGGGCCTTAAGCTCTGGCCTGGATATCACCGAACGCGTGCGCGATGAGCAGGCCTTGAAGCGTCAATTGGAAGAGATGAAGGTCGTGCACGCGGTGGCCACCGCCGGCGCCTCCGCCACCAGCGTAGATGAACTGATCGCCGCTGCCACCCAGGTCGTTGGAGAGACCCTTTATCCTGACCATTTCGGCGTGCTTCTGTTGGATGCAGAGGGCAAGACGCTTCAAGCCCATCATTCTTATCGCGGCATCAGCGAAGAATACCTGCAGGCCACCATGACGATCGACCAGGGGGTCTCCGGCAAGGTGGTGCGCACCGGCAAGCCCCTGCGCCTCGACGACGTGAGAGACGAGTCGACTTATTTTGATATCGACCAAACCATGCACTCCGAGGTTTGTGTCCCACTTGAGGTGGGCGGGCGCATTATCGGCGTGGTCAACGCCGAGAGCGCCCAATTGGGAGCCTTCAGCGAAAATGACGAACGCCTTATGATTACCCTGGCCGGGCAGTTGGCCACTGCCATTGCCAGAGTACGGCTGTTTGAAGAAGAGCGCGTGCGACGCCAGGAAGCCGACGCATTGCGTCAAGCCGCGGCGGCGATTACCTCCAGCTTGAATATCAGCAAAGTGCTTGATGAGGTCCTCCTACAGCTTGAGAACGTGGTGAATTACGATAGCGCCGCCGTGGTTTTGAAGGAACAGGATAGTATACATATTGTGGCGGCTCGTGGGTTCCCCGACGCCAGTCGGGTGTTGGATACACACTATGAACCCGGGAACTCCCTTTTCGACTTGATCGATCAAGACTTGGAGCCATTGATTTTGGCCGATGCCAGTTCGGATGATCGCTTCGAGGACTGGGGGGATTATCAATATACCCGTGGTTGGATGGGTGTGCCCCTGATCGTGCGTGGGGCTGTGATCGGCTATTTGACCATCGATAGCCGCGAAAAAGATGCCTACGGGGAACGCGAGAAGAAGCTAGCGTTAGCCTTTGGGAGTCAGGCCGCCATTGCCCTGGACCACGCCCGCCTGTTTGAGGAGACTGCCCGCCGTTTGGAGAATATCGCCGCGCTGCGCGCCATCGATCTGGCGATCACCTCCAGCCTGGATTTGCGCGTCACCTTGGGCATTATTCTGGATCACTCCCTCGATCAGCTCAAAATCGACGCTTGCTCGATCTATTTGCTCAACCCCCACACCCAGATCTTGCGTTTTGCTGCCAGCCGCGGCTTTCACACCGGCGCGCTCAGGCCGCTCAGCTTACGATTGGGCGAGGGCTATGCAGGCCGGGCGGCCCTGGAGCGCAGCACGGTCCATATCCCCAACTTATCTGAAGTAGGCGAGCAAGACGGGGAAGCCTCTGCGCTCGCCCGCGAGGGCTTGGTGAGCTATCATGCCGTCCCACTGGTCGCCAAGGGTGATGTGAAGGGCGTGCTTGAGATTTTCAAGCGCAACGTTTATCGGCCGGACAAGTACTGGCAGGAGTTCCTGGAAGCCATTGCCGGACAGGCGGCGATTGCCATCGACAACGCCACCCTTTTCGATAACCTCCAGCGCTCTCGGATAGAACTGGAACTGGCCTACGATACCACGCTGGAAAGCTGGGTCAAGGCGCTGGACTTGCGCGATCCCCAGGCGGCGGCGCATACAGAGAGGACCACCAAGATGGCGCTGCAATTGGCCAAGCGCTTCGGCGTCCCCGATGGCGAACTGATCCATCTTCGTCGTGGCGCCATGCTTCACGATATCGGCAAGCTCGTGGTAGCCTGCGAGATCTTGAATAAGTCTGACCCACTTTCCAAAGATGAGTGGGAGCTGATCCAGAAGCACCCTGAGTACGCCTACGAGATTCTTTCCTCGATCAAGTACCTGCAGCCGGCATTGGATATTCCTTATTGCCACACCGAGCACTGGGATGGCACCGGCTACCCCCGTGGGCTAGAAGGGGAGCAGATCCCGCTTGCTGCTCGCATATTCACGGTGGCTAAGGTGTTCGATGCCTTGCTGATGGATCGCCCCTATCGCAAGGCGTGGTCGCGTGAGAAAGCTTTGCAGTACGTGCGCGAGGAGGCCGGAAAGCATTTCGACCCCGATGTGGCAGAAGCTTTCCTGCAAATGATTGAGGAGTGATATTAACAGTCCTCTTACGATAATTGGTTGACTCGTACTCCTGACCGTGCTATGATGAGGGTGGAATAATTCATCATCATTTTCATTTATTTGACGTCGCGTTGCCTCTTCATGAGACCCGGTGTCGCGCTTGACTGCAATCATTGCCGTTTTATCTTCTTGAAAACTGGATAAGTTCGCGGTAAGAGTCAAGAGTTTGGTTTTCGACGCGGGTATCGCGGAGGCAAGCGCAGGCCGATCTGCGCTTTTCTTGTTTAACGGTTGGAATGCTGCTGAGGCATGCGACGATAGAAAAAGGAGCTTTGTAAATGAGTGCGGAGTTCATTTCTCGTCTGATTGGTTTGATCGTTTTCGGCGCTTTGGGCGTCTACGGGGGCGCCAATTTGGGGCGCCTGGCCGGAGACCCCCCCGATCTGTGGGCCTCGGCTTTTGGTTTGATCGGCGTTTTGCTCGGGTTGGCGATTACACCCTTCATTACCGTTCGCCCGATACGCGCCGCCCGCCGTTTATTGGCGCGTTTATCTGCTCGTTCGCTGTTTGCCGGTATCATCGGCCTGATCGTCAGCTTGATTGTCTCGGGTCTGCTTTCCTTTCCTCTTTCTTTGCTGCCTAGGCCGTTTAGCCAGATACTCCCGATCTTGGTGGCGTTGCTGATCGCCTATCTGGGTGTGGCCGTGTTCGTCATCCGCCAGAATGAAATATTTTCGATCTTTGGCTATCTGCCTGGCAGGAGGAGAGAAGCCGCTGGCGAGGTGTCAAGCGAGCGAACCATCTTGATGGATACCAGCGTGATCATTGATGGCCGTATCGCCGATATAGCTCGCACCGGTTTCCTTCAGGGGACCTTGCTGATTCCCCGTTTCGTGCTCAATGAGTTGCAGCACATTGCCGATTCTGGCGATAATTTGCGCCGCCAGCGCGGCCGGCGCGGGCTGGAAGTGCTCGCCCAATTGCAGAAAGATCCCTCTATCTTGGTGAAGATAAGCGATATTGACGTCGAAGGCTCCCGTGCAGTGGACGATAAGCTCGTGATCCTGGCCCGTCAGATGCGCGCCCCGGTGCTGACCAACGATTTCAACCTAAATCGCGTGGCCGAGCTTCAGGGTGTTACCATCCTCAACATCAACGAGCTGGCCAATGCCGTCAAGCTGGTTTACCTGCCGGGTGAAGACTTGAACGTGCGCATCATCCAGGAAGGGCGCGAGACTGGGCAAGGGGTCGGTTATCTGGAAGATGGCACCATGATCGTTGTGGAGGGCGGCAATCGCTATCTGGGCAAGGAGATCGATACGGTGGTGACCAAGGTTTTGCAGACCGCCGCCGGTAGGATGATCTTCTCGCGTCCGTCGGATGAGTGAAAAAGGCCTTTTGGGCCTTGCGGATGAACTAACCAGGAGTTGATGACATGGCGCTACGGGTTTACAACACATTGACACGCGAGAAAGAGCCCTTCGAGACCATTCAACCGGGGGTGGTTTCGATGTACGTCTGTGGACCCACGGTTTACGATAGCGCTCATGTCGGTCATGCCATGTCTAGCCTGGTCTTCGATATCATCCGCCGCTACCTGGAATACTGCGGCTACGAAGTCCGCCATGTGATGAACTACACCGATGTGGATGACAAGGTCATCGAGCGGGCTAACGCCCTCGGCGTAGATCCCATTGAGCTGGCCGAGCGCTACATCCAGGAATACGATCAGCACATCAAGGACTTGAACATCCTTCCGGCCACCAAATACCCGCGCGCCACCGAAGAGATCGACCACATCGTCGCCATGATCACCGGCTTGGGCGAGCAAGATTACGCCTACGAGGTGGATGGCGACGTGTATTTCCGCGTTGAGAAGGATGAAGATTATGGCAAGCTCTCCGGGCGCCGCCTGGATGAGTTGCAGGCCGGGGCGCGCGTCGATATCGACGAGCGCAAGCACAGCCCCATGGATTTTGCCTTGTGGAAGGCTTCCAAGCCCGGCGAACCGGCCTGGGATAGCCCCTGGGGCAAGGGCCGCCCCGGGTGGCACATCGAGTGCTCGGCCATGAGCCTGTATCACCTGGGTGAGCAGATCGACATTCATGGCGGCGGCAACGACTTGGTGTTTCCCCACCACGAGAACGAGATCGCCCAAACCGAAAGCCTCACCGGGAAGCCCTTCGCCCGCTACTGGATGCACAACGGAATGATGCAGTTCTCCGGCGAGAAGATGTCGAAATCGCTGGGCAACCTGGTCACCATCAGTACGTTCCTGGCTGATCATGAAGCCGATGCGCTGCGCATATTGGTGCTCAATTCGAATTACCGCCACCCGCTCACCTTTAACGACGAGGTGGTGGAGCAAGCCGAGCGGGCACTGGATCGTCTGCGCAACGGGCTGCGGCCAGCATTTCCGGAGGCGGGCGGCGCGCCGAAGAAAGCCTTGGAAGGGTTGCGTGACCAGATCGAAGCCGCTCAACAGGGCTTCACTGAGGCGATGGACGACGATTTCAACACTGCCGGCGCCTTGGGCCACCTTTTCGACCTGGTGCGGGTCATCAATCAAGCCCGGGATGCTGGCGCCACTGGGGAGCAATTGGGTGAGGTCCAAGATGTCTTGCGCCAGTTTGCTGAGGTCTTCGGGCTGCGCCTGGAGCGGGCTGAAGGTATATCGGCTCAGGCGACTCCCTTCATTGACCTCCTGGTGGAGCTGCGTGACCAATTCCGCCAGCAAAAGCTGTGGGAGTTATCCGACCTGGTGCGCGACCGTCTGGCCGAACTTGGTGTGACCCTGGAGGATAGCAAAGAGGGCACCACCTGGCGTTGGGAGTGAGGGGGCGATCGTGGATACCAGGCCATCGTATACCCCGTTCGTGATCGGTTGTTGACCTGACCATGCGGGAATGGCTGTATGGGCGCAATCCGGTTTATGAGGCGCTGCGTGCTGGCAGGCGCCAGTTGCACCGGTTGCGAGTTGCCCGTGGAGCGGAGGAAAAGGGCCGCCTGGGGGAGATCATCCAGTTTTGTGAGAGCGCCTCGATCCCGGTCGAACGGGTAGCTCGCCAGGAATTGGAGGCCGTCAGTGCTGCCCATCAGGGCGTGGCGCTGGAGGCCGATAGCTATTCCTACGTTTCCCTGGTTGCCATTCTCGAGCGAGCGGCAGACCGGGGAGAGCCTCCCTTCATCCTGCTGCTCGACACCCTGCAAGACCCGCAAAACCTGGGCGCGCTCATCCGCACCGCCGAGGCCGTAGGCGTGCACGGCGTGCTGCTGCCCTTACGGCGCACCGCCACCGTCACCCCGGCGGTGGTGAACGCCTCCTCTGGCGCCAGCGAGCACCTTTTCATCGCCCAAGCGAATCTGGCTCAGGCCATAACGACGCTGAAGAAGGAAGGGGTATGGGTGATCGGGCTGGATGCCGGGCGCGAGAGCCAGTTGCCAGGGGATGTCAATCTAGGTGGTGCACTCGCCCTGGTGGTCGGCAGTGAAGGGGGAGGTATGCGCCGCTTGGTGCGGGGATCCTGCGATTTGCTGATGCGCTTGCCGATGAGCGGGCAGGTGGAATCGTTGAATGCGGCTGCGGCCGGCTCTATTGCGCTCTATCTGGCCTGGCAGGCTCGCGGATTTAACCACTAATGCTGGGCGCCCCGTCCCAGTCTTGCAAGCTTATCACTTACTTGCATTGACGCGCGTCATAAACTTTGATAGACTCCCGCCTTGCCGTGGAGCGCAGGCGCTTTAGGGTTTGTGAACCTTGTCTCAGTCCAAGCCCTCTGGTATAATGCCTTGCGCTTGAGCGAAAGCGCTTTTTTTAAAATTGAATACGCCGACGTAGCTCAGCCGGTAGAGCAACCGCCTTGTAAGCGGTCGGTCATGGGTTCGAATCCCATCGTCGGCTTCCGTTGCGAGTTTTGCATGGAGCCGACAGACAGGTT
>Ga0068714_10001381_pt1 | contig 35867 bp, 32 predicted proteins | sample MTBNYHSulfiMetaG_FD_62988 | JGI IMG/M metagenome (GOLD analysis project Ga0068714, IMG submission 62988) | Enrichment culture microbial communities from rom New York Harbor, USA that are MTBE-degrading - MTBE-NYH (New York Harbor Sulfidogenic)... | ecosystem: Environmental > Aquatic > Marine >...
CCTCACGCCGGCGGAAATAGTTGACGATAATATCGGCTCCCTCCCGTGCCAGCCTCAGGGCTATCTCCCTGCCGATGCCGCGAGAGCTTCCCGTGACCAGTGCAACCTTACCCTCAAACATTCGCCTAATCAATCCTCCTGTCAAAATATTGGCATCTAGTACAAGAAATAATCTGGCATGTATAGCGAATATAACTAGTTCTATTATAACCCCACATAAGGGATCCTGTCATTAAGTGCAATGGCGAGATGGCATTACGATTCAAGTTATCAATGGGCTAATTGTTGTATCTTGTTTCAGCTTATCATGGACAAGGTGATACAATATAGAGATTGATTATGGAGCAACTATCAGCTTGGATGATCAAAGTATCAGGATCCTTGAGTTCGACAGAATAAAGCAAATCCTCGGCGGGTACACCAGCTTTTCGGCAAGCCGTGAGCTGGTTCATGAGCTTACACCTATCTCAAGCTATCCTAAAGTCTCGCATTTACTGAATCAATCCGCTGAAGCCCGTCGTCTTCTTGCTCTGCAGCCTGAATTTTCTGTCGGTGGAATTATCGATGTCAGGCAATTGGCGAGGATGGCGGCATTGCTAAGGGTCCTCACCCCTGCTGAGCTTCTGGAAATTCGTCACACCCTCGAAGGAACGCGCAGGCTGCGCAACAGTTTAAACCGTAGTTGTGAAGAGTTTCCACTCCTCTGGAACATAGCCAGTGGGATAAAAAACCTACCCGATCTCGAGAGGTCTATCAGCTTGAGCATATCACCAGCTGCCGAGGTGTTGGATTCGGCCTCGGCTGCGCTGGGAGCTATAAGGCTCCAGCTAAAAACGCTGCGCAGTCAAATCCAGCAACGCCTGCAATCAATGCTATCCTCTCCCAAGGGCAGGAGGATAGCCCAAGAACCCATCGTCACGGAACGAGAGGGGAGATATGTTATTCCCGTCAAAATAGAGTACCGGGGGGAAATGAAGGGGATCGTTCATGATATATCTAACAGTGGAGCTACTCTTTTTATCGAACCTTGGTCAACACTGAGCATGGGAAATGAGCTACGCGAGCTTGCACTTAGGGAAAAACGTGAGACAGAAAAGATACTGGCCGACCTCAGTGGAAAAGTCGCCAAACATGAAGATGAAATATCAAAGAACGTTGCTCTTTCAGCCGAAATCGACATTACACTGGCTAAGGCGCGATACGCTATAAAGTGGGGAGCTAACGAGGCAAATCTAATTGATTATGACATGGAGGAAAGGAAGAGTGCCCGACTCAAACTGATATCAGCCAGACACCCCCTGCTGGGGAGAGATGCAGTGCCCCTGACCCTCGAGATGGGAAAAGACTTCTCTACGCTGATAATCACCGGTCCAAATACCGGGGGTAAGACGGTTGCCCTTAAGACGATAGGCCTCCTTTGTTTGATGACCCAGGCTGGTATACCGATACCGGCCTCTAAAGAAAGCTGCCTCCCCATCTTCGATGGTATCTACGCTGACATTGGCGATGAGCAAAGCATCGAGCAGACGCTTTCCACCTTCAGCTGGCATATAGGTAATATCGTCCGCATTATTAACAACGTTACAAAAAACAGCCTCGTACTGCTCGATGAATTAGGCATCAGCACGGATCCAGCCGAAGGCTCAGCCCTGGCCCGTTCCATTTTACTCCATTTCTCCTCGATGAAGGCTCTAACGGTAGCTACCACCCATTACAGTGATCTTAAGGCGTTTGCACACAAAACCAGTGGTTTTGAAAATGCATCGCTCGATTTTGACCCGGTTACCCTTGAGCCGACATACCGGCTATCTGTGGGAATCCCCGGAGGTAGTAATGCCCTGGCCACTGCTGCTCGTCTTGGTTTGAAAAGCGATATCATTACCGGGGCCAGAGACATGATGCATAAGGGGGCTCAGGAAATTGAGGAATTGCTCGGCGACCTGATGAAAGAAAAAAAGAAGCTCGCATGCCTTCGTTTTAACCTTGAAACAGAGCGAGAAGAAATGTTACGAGAAAGGCTGGAAATTGAGGAAAGGCTACAAAAGATCAAGATAACAGAGAAAAATATTGTTCAGGAAACGAGGGACCGGGTTGTCAGGCAAGCGGCTGAACTGCACCGCGATATACAACAGGCAGCATCAGAACTACGCAAGGAGAAGAAGAGGGAAGCTGTAGAACGGAGCAGGCGGGCACTTACCTCTGTACAGAAGCGATTAAAGGATGCAGATTGGCAGGCAGAAGCCGACGAATCGAGCAAGGTGCAGGCAGAAGAAAAGGGTCTCGGGCCAGGCGATGCGGTATGGCTTAAAGAGGCCGGGATAGCAGCCAAGGTCATCTCTATTTCTGAGCTCACCGGTGAGCTCGAGATCCAGGCTGGACAGGCCAGGCTAATTCTGGGCATCGACAGGGTAGCGAAGATCTCCTCTTCGGAAAACGCCGGTTCATATTACCCCACCCAGACAAAGATCGAAGCAGGAAAGCCGGTCTCGCCTGAATTGGACCTCCGGGGAAAGCGAGCCGACGAAGTGGAGGCAGAACTGGATATCTACCTCAACGACGCCTCTCTGGCCAGCCTTGTCACAGTACGCATCATACACGGCATAGGAAGCGGCACATTACGCAGTATCGTGAGGTCTTATCTGTCCAGTCATCCTCTGGTAAGGAACTTTCGTCCGGCACCGGCAAATGAGGGTGGGGAAGGCGTGACCATCGCCTTTTTATAATTGGCGAATATCCTTATGATAGCTCTGCAGGGAACGTACCCCTGATTTCCCCTTCTGGTAAGCTGCGATCCCTTTAACTGCGGCGGAGGCTGCCGCAAGGGTGGTAATGTAACTCACCTTGTATTTAATAGCCGCCTTACGTATATAGGAATCATCGTACTTACCCCGCTTGCCCGCGGGTGTATTAACTACCAGTTGAATCTCTCCGTTCTTAATAGCATCCACAATATTAGGACGACCTTCGTGTATCTTTAGAATCAGTTCGGACGGTATACCCTTGTCAGCGAGGAAATGATTAGTGCCCTCGGTCGCTCTGAGCTTAAAACCCAGGCTGGTAAATCCACTCGCTAGCTCGACTACCGCGGGATGATCCTTCTCAGAGACAGTGATTAACACTGTACCCTCGGTCGGCAGTAACTGCTGAGCAGCATGCTGCGACTTGAAAAAGGCCATTCCGAAAGAGTCAGCCATCCCCAATACCTCGCCAGTCGAGCGCATCTCCGGTCCCAAGATGGGATCCACTTCCGGGAACATAGGAAACGGAAAGACCGCTTCTTTAACCCCAAAATAGGGTATCACCCTGGGTCTGATATCCATCGTATTTAGCTTCTGCCCCAACATAAGCCTGGTTGCCATTCGAGCCATGGATATATCACATACCTTGGAGACCAGCGGTACGGTCCTGGAAGCGCGCGGATTTGCTTCCAGCACATAAACGGTATCCCCAGCGATAGCGTACTGCATGTTCATTAGCCCAACGACCTCAAGCTCACGGGCTATGCGCCTGGTGTATTCGTTAATGGTATCGATATGCGCAGCTGATATACTTACGGGCGGAATAACACAGGCAGAATCACCGGAGTGGATACCGGCCAGTTCAATATGTTCCATAATTGCGGGTACATAAGCGTCGCTACCATCGGCAATAGCATCCGCTTCTGCCTCGACGGCATTCTCCAAGTATTTATCGATAAGTATGGGGTGGTCAGGCGTTACATCAACTGCAGCGACAACATACTCTCTGAGCATATCCTCGTCGTGCACTATCTCCATACCACGTCCACCGAGAACATAGGATGGTCGTACCATCAGCGGATAACCTATGCGACCGGCCACTACCAGCGCCTCGGTCAGATTGCTAGCCATACCGGACTGCGGCATAGGGATGCCGAGTTTATCCATCACCTGGCGGAAGCGGTCACGGTCTTCGGCAAGGTCTATTGTATACGGAGATGTTCCCAATATCCTGACCCCTGCGTCGGCCAGTTCATTGGCTATATTGAGAGGGGTTTGCCCGCCGAATTGAACGATTACCCCTTCAGGCTTTTCCTTTTCGTAAATACTGAGCACATCTTCGACAGTGAGCGGCTCGAAGTAAAGCTTATCAGAGGTGTCATAGTCAGTTGACACCGTCTCCGGGTTACAGTTAACCATAATGGTTTCATATCCCTCATCGCGAAGACAGAAAGCAGCGTGAACACAGCAGTAGTCAAACTCTATGCCCTGTCCAATACGATTCGGGCCCCCTCCCAATACCATTACCTTTTTTCTTTTACTACTTATCGATCGATCGGGCGCATTATAGGTGGAAAAATAGTAGGCCGCATTTTCAACACCACTCACCGGGACCGGCTCCCACGCCTCCGATATGCCCGAGGAAACCCGCATACTACGGATATCTACCTCCGGGATCCGTAGCAACATGGCGAGGTATTTATCGGAAAAACCGTCCCTCTTGGCATCCTGGAGCAGCCCGGCCGGAAGCTGCTTACCTCTGAACTTCAGAATGGTTTCCTCCATCTCCACAAGCTCTTTCATCTGGTTTATGAACCATGGCTTGATATAGGTTTTCTGATATAATTCGTCGATAGATGCCCCCTTGCGAAGCGCCTCATACATAACGAATTGCCTTTCACTGGTCGGTTCATTAAGCATGTCCATAAGTTCACTCAGCGATCTGCTATTGAAATCCTTGACATAACCCAGTCCGTAGCGATTTTTTTCCAGAGAGCGAATAGCTTTCTGAAAGGCCTCTTTGTAATTCTTGCCGATGCTCATCACTTCCCCTACAGCCCGCATCTGTGTGCCCAATTTATCCTGGGCATTCCGGAATTTCTCGAAAGCCCAGCGGGCAAACTTCACCACCACATAGTCACCAGAAGGTATATATTTATCAAGTGTTCCTTCCTTCCAATAGGGAATTTCGTCCAGGGTCAGGCCTGCTGCAAGTTTAGCGGAGATAAGAGCGATAGGGAATCCAGTTGCCTTTGATGCTAAAGCGGATGAGCGCGAAGTCCTGGGGTTTATTTCTATCACGACAACCCGACCGGTCTTAGGATCATGGGCAAACTGTATATTTGTACCGCCTATCACCCGTATTGCTTCTACGATCCGATATGCATATTCTTGCATTCGTTTCTGCAACTCGACATCAATTTTCAGCATAGGTGCAGTACAAAAGGAATCACCGGTGTGAACTCCCATGGCATCCACGTTTTCGATAAAACATACCGTGATCATCTGGTTTTTAGTATCACGCACTACCTCAAGCTCCAGTTCTTCCCACCCAAGAACCGACTCTTCTATCAATACCTGCCCGATTAGACTGGCTGCTATACCACGGCTGGCAACTACGCCAAGCTCTTCAATATTGTAGACCAGGCCGCCTCCAGTTCCACCCATGGTATACGCCGGACGCACTACTACAGGATATCCTAGTGACGCTGCCACTTTTTCCGCTTCTTCAACACTGTAGACAGCTTCGCTACGCGGCATCTCTATGCCGAGTCCAGACATAGTCTCCTTGAAGGCAGTGCGGTCTTCGCCGCGCTTAATCGCATCGATATCTACTCCGATCACCCTTACACCATATTTTTCCAGGATGCCATTCTCTGCCAGGCCAGCACTCAGGTTGAGGCCAGTTTGCCCGCCCAGATTGGGTAACAGTGCATCAGGTCGTTCTTTCTCTATGATCTGCGCCATCGTCTCGAGGTTGAGCGGCTCAATATAGGTCACATCAGCCATTCCGGGGTCGGTCATAATGGTCGCGGGATTTGAGTTCACCAGAACGATTTCATAACCAAGTTCCCTAAGGGCTTTACACGCTTGTGTCCCGGAGTAATCGAATTCGCAGGCTTGCCCTATTATGATGGGCCCGGAACCAATTATCATAACCTTCTTAACATCATTACGCCTGGTCATTGGATATAACCTCCTTCAAAACAGCAGATAATTTACCGAGATAGCAGTTGCTAGAATAGGATTAACGATACATGACAGGGAAAATTAAGTAATGGATACCCAACCGCAAGGATAACCGACCGGGCAAAAAGAGTCAAGATGAAATGATAGGAAAACTGCTCCAAGACACTATCTGTTTCCTTTTCCAATCATGGTACCAAAGACAATATGGAAATAGGTAACCGTTTCCCTACAATATAACATAATAATGTGTCCCGGTAAATACCCAAATTAGTTATAGATTTTCTACTATGAATTACTACGTTTAATATCCTCTATGATTATCTTTGGACCATAACATGTGAACTATATATAACCTTCATGCAATTTATGCATTGCCATCCGTCCTCATGTCTGATGAAGGCCGTACCATTACAATTTGGTTTGGTACACCTTTCCGGTGGTAATGCACGGTGATATACGGACAATATTTCCGGTTCTCTTTTTATTCTCATAAACTCCTCCCCCCTTACGCAAAAATATGGATACCAGCCCATATTCCACAGGCTGCAAGGGCTGCTGCTATAGAAGAAACTAATATTATTACCAACCTTACTCGCCGGCCCATCTTAAAATACCTTATCTATTCCGTAACTGAATCAAAGTATCCGAAACTGAGCAATGATTAATATAACTCACCTAAACTAATCAAACAATCACCTTTTCGTATAATTACCGTTAATATATCTATACGATAGTATTAGGAAACTTCTAACTTCAAGATGGAGGTATATCCGGGCAGTTGATATCCCTACTGGACTTCTAAAGTAAGACGAACTCAATCCGAAAGTTATAAATCGGTTTCTTTGGTTTCTTGACATAACTTATTACGTAATTACAAAATATGCAATATGACAGAGATTATCATAGTCCGACATGGTGAAACGCGATGGAACGCCGGCGAAATTTTCCGGGGAAGAAGGGATATCGGCCTTAATGATAATGGCAAAAAACAGGCACAGCTTTTAGGAACATACCTTATTGGCGCAAACCTTGAGGCTGTATACTCCAGTCCATTAAGTCGAGCCCTTGAAACATGCTGTAGTGTGGCGGAAAAACAAGGGCTCAGTATCAACATCGCCTCAGATTTAATAGATTTCGATTACGGTGAATGGGAAGGATTGGCTCACTCACTTGTGCAGGAAAGATATAGTGCAGTATACAAAATGTGGTTAAAGGAACCTCATTTGGTAGACATCCCCGGTGGTGAGAGCCTGGCTGATGTAAGGAAAAGAGCTCGAAGCATAATTGATACTGTGATATCTAAACATAGCGGCCGGGTGCTTTTGGTTTCGCATCGGGTAGTGATAAAGGTATTGACATGTTATATGCTGGGCCTGGATAGCTCTCACTTCTGGTTGATCAGGCATGATCTTGGGGGGATTACCATTTTTAAGCACGACAGGGGTCGTTTCATATTAGTCAGGCACAATGATACAAGCTATCTCGGCAACGAAACGCAAATCACAAGCGATTTCTGAAAGCTTTCCTAACACCAACAGACGGGGTGCTCCGCAGTATTCCGGAAATAGACTCAAATGTAACTGATCTCTATACCGAGTCGTCATGATTATCGAGATTAATTATTTTGTGCTTTATGGCATAGCGAATCAACTGGTTATGGCTGCTTAAGCCGAGCTTTCGCATCATACTATGGCGGTGAATCTTAACCGTATGCTCGGCTATACCCAGTCGATGCGCTATTTCCGCATTGGTATGGTCCTGGGCGACCAGGTGCAATACCTCCCACTCACGATTGGTCAAATCCACGGAGGTGTCTCCCATCACCGCCTGGGTCTTTTTCATGTAGGCGTTGATTGCCTGTTCAGAGAGAGCGGAACTGAGATAGCGCTTGCCGACTACTACCGACCGTATGGCGCTTACCAGATCGTCCGCTGTGGAGTCCTTCAAGACGTATGCCTTGGCCCCCCTCCTTAGCGCCTCTACCACATAGCTTTCATCGCCGTACATGGACAGAATAACAATGCCAGTCTTTCCCGAATATCCCCTGACCCTTCTCGTGACCTCAAGGCCATTCACGCCGCCCATCATGAGATCTAGCACTAAAACGTCAGGCTGTAGCCGACCCACCATCTCAACGGCACCAAGACCATTATCCGTTTCTCCGACAATGCGGATATCCTCTTCTGCTTCCAGAAGAGCTTTAATACCCTGCCTGACAATATTGTGATCATCGGCCAGTATTACATTTATCATTCTTTTCTCCTCGCCCTTTCCACCGGCAGCTTGGCTGTAATACATGTGCCGCATCCCGGAGTAGAGCATATAGTAACATCACCACCCAGTAGAAGCGCTCTCTCCTGCATCCTGTGCAGCCCGATAGAATTTTCGAAAGGCAAGGAACCCGCATCGAACCCCTCACCCATGTCCTCTACCCTTATCCACAACAAACCATTCTTTAAAAAGGCATCAATGGTTACGTTCTTGACATGAGTATGACGTGCAACATTCGTGAGTGCCTCTTGAATGATCCTGTAGGCGGCTATCCCTATCTCAGAAGGTAAATCGATATCTTTAATCCTGTGTCTAAAATCAACCGCAATCTTAGTACGATTGCTGTAACGCTCAAAGTACCATAACAGGGCAGGTAATAGGCCAAGGTCATCGAGCATGGGCGGACGCAGGTTAAGAGAGAGGTCACGTACTTCGGTAAGCAGCTCCTTCGCTATCTTTTTTGCCTCTACGAGCCCGACGGCTTTCTGTTCCGGGGAACGAGTTGCTCTGTCCAGAGAAATCTTGAGGGCGGTCAATGACTGACCGATCTGATCATGTAACTCACTGGCTACCATGCGACGCTCATTCTCTTGTGCTTCTACAAGCTTTCGGGAAAGGGCCGATAACTCTGCCGTTCTTTCTTTGACTCGCATTTCGAGGGTGTCTTTAGCGCTCCGGAGCTCCAGCTCTGCCTCCATTCTCTCCGTGATATCAAGCATGATACCATCAAACCTGTCTATTGCACCGCTTATGTTCATTACCGGCACTCCATAATCGACCACCCAGCGCACCCTTCCCGTCTTCCTGTTTACCAGCCTGTACTCGGAAAGGTATTCAGTCTCTTCCTTGTATGCCGCAATGTAGGACTGGCTTGATCTATGCCTATCTTCTGGGTGAACGGATTTCAACCATGTCTGTGGTTCGTTATATGTTTCCCGGGGCGAGTAGCCCGTCCATTCGCTCCAGCGTTCCGATATGAAAGTCATGGTTGACGTCTCATCAGGAAGGGTGGAATATACCACCACAGGTATATTCTTGATCAGGGACTCATATTTTTCCTTAAGTTCTTTAATATGCAGATCGACCTGCTTTCGCTCGGTGATATCGGATAGCATGCCACTGGCATACTTTTTCCCGTTCTCGCTATAGGTAACCAGCGCTCTGTCATGAACCCAGACCCATCTGCTGTCCTTGGTCTTTATACGATACTCGATGTTAAAAGGGTTGTTTTCTTCAAACAGAGAATTTATGGCCGACCGATATTGACCTGCCTCCTCTGGATGGACACGATCGATCCAGTTCAAAGAAGGCCCCATGGCATATTCTTCTTCTGGTGTATAACCTGTAATAGACCTAATATTATCACTGGCATATAAAACATGGTTATTTCGGTCAATCGTCCATAAAGCGTCAGGGATGCTGGAAACCAGCAAATGGAAACGAACTTCCTCCTCAGAATCCCATTGCGCGACCTTGTTTGGTTTATCTGGAGTTGCGCTTATTTTCACAAACCTTTTAAATGCCTTTTGCTCTTTGCTATTGTACATCGTTATATGCTCTTTATTATAAGCTTAAGAAAATACAGAATTTCTAACGCATACATCCTGGTAATTTGCGGACTAGGGCATACTCTTAATCGCATCCTCTTGCAATGATATTTCGGTATTAGTTCGTCCGATATACACGCGATAAATGAAATAGCCTCGAGGCGGATCCAGTTCTTCAAGCCCTAACCAGTAAGTGTCGATCACAATAGCCAGATCACCGACATATCTTTCAATCTCTGGGTACTTCGGCTCTAACTTCTCATCCTTTACGGATACAATAATTACGCGCTCTCCGCTGGCAAATTTAGGCTGCATGCATGACCCCCGCACTACTCAGTTGAAAGAAAGCTGGCTATACCTATACAGTCTAGTGCTACCCGTTAATCTTGTCAATTGTTATAAAAGCAACTATGTAACAGTTAGACTAGCTCGCCATGTTATTCTAATAAATTGAACCTGTTTAAATCTAAGCTAGCTTAGGGATCGTCTTACGGCTACATAGCATAGGTATCATGCTTAAACCTTGCTCGCATTAAGAATAAACGCTATTGTTTTTATAGATACGTCATCACTTGGTCTAGGTTAACTATGCGAGGACAATCGGTTATATCGGGAAATAGATCATGTCTGTCGATGAGAATAGCCCTCATACCGGCTTTTCTTGCACCCACTACATCCCTCTCGTACTGATCACCTATGTAAAGCGCTTCCGCGGCAGAGACCCCGGCCTTTTTTACCGCGGTTAAGAATATCTTTGGATCAGGCTTATCTACTCCCGCGCTTTCAGCGGTTATCACCACATCGAGAAACGGATCCAATCCTGCCCTGCCGAGATAATGTGACGAAATCAGGCCGAGTATCAACTCGCGATGCCTTAGTTGCTTGATAGTAGGTATTACATCTTCGTAAAGGACCCAGTTCAAATTAACCGTATGCTGGCCAATCACTCCGGTAATAGCCAGCATCTCAGACCTTGACAGACGAGCCCCTGCTTCAGCAAGGAGTACTTCCCACCAGCGGATGAAGGGTTCTGGATGAGCCTTCTCATGCCAGCAAAGTGGGGCACCTTCCGGAACGACAATATCTGCCCTGAGTATACCCTTTAAAAGTTTATTCAGGGGTAGTTCCAATCCTAGCTCACGTGCTGCCCGGTAGACACTTTCGTGTCGGTCAGGCTTAGGATGGGATAGTGTTCCAACCCAGTCAAAAAATACGGCTTTTGTCGTCTTCAATTCACCTCTCTGATGAACGCCCCCTAAACGCCGACAAATCAGGCGTTACTCTGTAAACTGTTGGGTTTCCGGGTTCCAGATGTATAGAAGTATGCTCTTCTTAGTCGCGATAATTTAAGTAACTAAGACCACTCTACATATTCTATATAGTAGTATATAATACACCAAGTAGTAAAAGCTGGCATAAGGGAAGATTCAAGGCCTTGGAAAATACTGCTTAAAAATTACAGGAGGCATACATTGTTTGCTTTGATAGTGAAATTAAAGGCGAAAAAAGGTCAGGAAGAGGTTTTAGAAAATATCATTAGCCGGGCGGCGGAAAAAGTGCGTGACAACGAAAAGGATACATTAATGTATGATATACACCGTAAAATCGGTCACTTCTCTGAGATTTTACTCTATGAAAGATATAAAGACCGCGCCGCCTGGGAAGTGAGCCACATGTCAAAGCCATATATTAAGAAACTGCTTGAGGAGTTAGCCGAACTAACGGAATTACAGCCAGAAATAGAAGAATACGAAGTAGTCGAAGTGCTTGGCGGGGGCGCATGGGAGTCGAACCCACCGGAGACAGTCTAATGCCCCCCTACGGATTTGAAGTCCGCGGAGCCCACCGGGACCCAGCCGCCCCCCTAAAAAACTTATACTGGATAGATTATACAACACGCAAATGCCAAGGACTAAGTTTCGTTATTCCCTTGAGTGCATCATGCCACCATAGGCTTTCTCCTCTGGATGAGCAGGCATCCTCTCATTAACCGACTTAAAGCGCCGGTTCAAGCACGATTATCTGGGTACTTTGCGGCATTTCGCCTGCCTTGAATTCTAACTCGCTTGTGTTAACTCGGTGTACATCGTCTTTAGCCGTCAGAAAATCCTCAACGCTCGCTATGGGAAAGCTGCACCTATTATTTTTGTAGTGCATCGGTATAACAACCCCGGGCTTCAACTTTCTGCAAATACTGGTGGCAGCCTCAGCGTCAATTGTAAAATACCCACCTACCGGAACGAACAGCACATCCACCTCCCCTATCTCAATGACCTGGCCGTCGTCCAGCACATGCCCCAGGTCACCCAAATGACAGAATCTTATCCCGCTAACCTGAAAGCAGAATATGGTATTAGTACCTCGCTGCATGCCACAGTTTTCATCATGATATGAATGGATACCTCTAAATTCTATCCCTTTTGCTACCTTTCCTTCTTTTAGTACCTGGGGATTTCCCTGTACTGAAGATACATTATTATGGTCAAAATGATCATGACTCAACGTGACTACATCCGCATGCTCCGTGATCGCAGTATAACCCAGATCGCCACCGCTCGTATATGGATCGGTGATGATCCGGACACCATCATCTGAAGTAATTAAAAACGAAGAATGGCCCAGCCATTTAACCTTCATCGGCAGTCTCCTCTTTATATTTATTTGGCCAGATGGAGAACAAGATTTATAAGCGTACGTACAGGAACCCCGGTGGCCCCCTTGGTCAAATATCCCTTCTCTTTGTCACTGAGGAAGGTCCCAGCGATGTCGAGGTGAACCCAGGGGATCTCCCCCACGAACTCCGCGAGGAACTGGGCCGCTGTAATCGCCCCACCATATCTTCCCCCGGAGTTCTTGATATCGGCGACATCGCTCTTGTTCTGCTCTTTATATTGTTCGTACATCGGCATTTGCCAGATGAGTTCTCCTGCATCTTTACCAGAAGCAATAACATTATCTATTAGCACCTGGTTGTTCCCGAAAGCCCCGCTACAGACGTCGCCCAGGGCAATATGGCATGCCCCTGTAAGGGTAGCCACATCAATGATCCGCTTAGCCCCTGCTTCTCTAACGTAGTTAAGGGCATCGGCTAAAATAAGCCTTCCTTCGGCATCGGTAGAGATAATTTCGATAGTCTTGCCACCCATCGCCGTGATCACGTCGCCCGGTTTAATTGCGTTACCATCAGGCAGGTTCTCTGTCGCCGGTATTGCTGCCAGGACATTTATAGCAGGCCTGAGCCTGGCAATCGCGTCCATAGCCGCTATAACAGCTGCTCCACCCGCCATATCGCCCTTCATCTCGGACATCTTGTCGGAAGGTTTTATGGATATTCCGCCTGAATCAAACGTTATCCCCTTGCCAACAAGGGCAACGTCTATCTCATTTCCGCTCTTGCCAGTGTAGTTCAAAACAATAAAGCGGGGCTTTTCACGGCTGCCTCTCGCTACTCCCATAAGTCCACCCATGCCCAGCTTCTTTATCTTCTCCTCTTCAAATACATTGACTTCCACGCCTGCCCCAAGCCCACCGGCCACCTGGGCCATAATCGCAGGGGTCATATAGTTGGCCGGCTCGTTGACCATATTCCGTGCCCGGCTTGTAGCCTCAGCCATAATACTTCCTCTAGTGGAACCCTCTTCAAGAGCGACGAGCTCCGATTCGGAGTTAGTAATCATTATTAGCTTCTTAACTTCTCCGTATTCTGCCGCCCGAGTTATGTGTGTGCGAAATAAATAAAGGCCCAGCAACGCCCCCTCTACTACTGCCTCGGCAAATGTATTGATATCAAGCCCGGCAACCGCTTTACCCATAGATGTGGTAGCTATAACAGCACAACCCTTCTGTCTGAGAAAACGGCAGGCCTCAGCCATAGCCCCTCGTACTTTCTCACTGGATAGTTCCGGTTCTTTTCCTAGACCCAGCAATACCACGTGAGGCGCAGCTAGCCTGCCCAGGCTATGGATCATGGTGATCTCATTAAGCTTACCCTTGACCTCCCCTTTCTCGATCAATCTCTGGATGGTGTTATCCAGGATGTTATCGATATCCGAGATATGCTTAACGGAGCTTTTATTTCCCTCAAATAGGGTTATAACGATAGCATCGGCCTCAATTTGAGCAGCTCTACCCAGAAAAACCTCAATATCCAAATTAAACCTCCTGTCGATTCCGGGATATACCCCTCTAATTTTACCAACAAAGGCTCTGGTGTCAAGTTACAGATTATCTGCAATTTCATGCTGGATGCATCCGGGTTGACAAAGATAGGGCGTAAATGCAGTATAACAGTATGTCTGAAGATGTAGGGACACGGATCTTATAGGCGGGATTAATCTGCATATTCGAGCGGGGACCGAATAATATAGTGAACAAGTTAGAGGAGGGGTCCTGTCTTGGAAGAAAACAGCCTTAACAGTCAGGTGGATGCCGTTGCTCAACTTATTATCGGGTCAAAAAAGGTGATCTTCTTTACTGGGGCTGGCATTAGCACCGAATCGGGAATTCCAGATTTTCGCAGCCCGGGTGGAATCTGGGAAAATTTCAACCCTGGAGATTTCACCTATCAGAAATTTACCAGTAACGCGGAAACCAGACGTATATGGTGGCAACTATTTCGGGAAAGGGGCTTTTCCAGTGAAATCAGGCCGAACGCCGCTCACCATGCAATTGCTGAACTCGAACGAATGGGTAAGCTTACGGCCGTCATTACCCAAAATATAGATAACCTACACCAGATGGCAGGAGTTCCCGAGGATAAGGTACTCGAGCTTCACGGTAATATAAAATGGACCAGGTGCCTTAATTGCGGACGACTTCACAGCTACGACAATATTATGACCAGGCTGGAAGCAGGTGAGAAAGTACCCGGATGTACGAAATGCGGGGGTATCCTGAAACCAAGTATAGTATTTTTTGGGGAAATGCTGTCCGGCGCACTATTCGATAGGGCTTTTGATTTTGCTTGCCAGGCTGACCTGCTTATCGTAGTGGGCTCAACGCTGATTGTCTATCCCGCCGCCCAAATTCCGCTAGCTGCGCTCGAATCCGGCACAAAGCTTGTAATCATTAACCTCAGTTCTACACCGCTAGATTCACGGGCCTACTTGGTCATCAAGACAAAGGCGGGCCGGGCCATGACGAGGATCATCGAGCGTTTGAGGTGAAAAGACAGATAAATAGCAGGCTATTTTACCCGGCTTATAGCAATCCAGGTGCCTAGAGCTACGGCCAGTATGTCAACTACCAGGCCTGAAGTGCTAAACCAGACTAAACCGAATCCCCAGGGAGGGAAAATACTGATCAAGTATGCTGCCACAACACTGCTTCCAGCTATGAAAGCCAGCCACTTTCCGCGCTTCCGGTTAACAGAAAGGCTCACCAACTCACCAATACCGTATCCGAAACCAGCAGCAAGAAGGAAATTGAAGTATGCAATTGGCCCAATTGCCCACCAGGCTGCCCCACACGCAAAGGCCATGCCGGCAGCAGTGAGGATAGCCCGGAGGGAGTATCTGATATTCATACTGAATGTGGGAAGCCTCTTCACATTGGCACATTCTGGACAACGAGCGCCCACCGGAGTCTGTACCATACAACGAGGGCATATGGGTCTACCACATTTACCACAGCGAAGATTCGTATCTACATCGGGGTGTGCTGCACACTTCAATCCAGTTTTACAGTCTCCTTCATAAAGTTATCGGTTAATGAATCACGCCTCGCATCGCCAGCCTAAATAAAGACTCTACAACTTCAATCGGTACTTCCGTACCACCGAGAGACGTCTCTGTGACCGGATTCACCCCATGAAAATCACTCCCCCCCGTCGCGATCAGCCCATATTTACCGGCAAATTTACTAATTCCGTCCATTTCCATAGCGGTATAACCGTCGTAGTATATCTCGATTCCGGAAAGACCGGCATCCTTGAGCTCGGGTATCTTTGTCTGCCAGTCGTCGATAGAGAGCGGGTGTGCAAGTACCGGAACTCCACCGGCGCGAAGGATAAGCTCTATAGCCTCAACAGAGGTTATCCTGGGCCCCTGGACATAAGCTGGCCCCTCATAACCTATATATCGATTGAAAGCTTCCTCAAAAGAGGTTACATATCCCATTTCAAGCATAGCGCGGGCTATATGAGGGCGCCCCAGAGAACCTCCACCAGCGATACGCTTCACGGTATTCCAATTGATATGTACACCGAGGCCCGCCAGCTTCTCAATCATGGCCAGGGCTCTTTCATTCCTGAAGCTACGCATTTTTTCAAGTCCTAACAGAAGCCCTTCATGTCTGATATCGATAAGGTAGCCGAGTATATGGACTTCATGGCCCCTGGAGATCGAGCTTAGCTCCAAACCAGGGACTATTCGTAGTGCAGGACACGCTGATGCAGCTTCCTGAGCGGGCGCGACACCTTCTACCGTATCATGGTCGGTGAGAGCGATCACGCTTAATCCCCGCCTAAACGCCCGAGCCACAATTTCACCGGGGTTAAGGTTGCCATCAGAGGCGGTCGAGTGTATATGGAGGTCCACCCTTGACACCGCTACTCTAACTCCCGAGAGATTCGCTCGATGCCGAACGCTCGGCCGGTGCAATCATCTACTCCCACCAGTACGGCGTCGAACAGTACCGTCCCTTTCCCCACAGAAAGACGGTGCGGTATCATGGTCAGAAAGCGATCGGTAACGGCTTCGATATCGTCGCCTATTATTGAGTCCATCGGGCCGGTCATGCCGATATCGGTAACATAGGCCGTACCATGCGGTAGCAGCCTGGCATCGGCAGTGGCAACATGGGTATGCGTACCCAGTACAGCACTAACACGTCCGTCCAGATAACGCCCCATCGCTACCTTCTCAGAGGTAGCTTCGGCATGAAAATCAACGATGATAACCTTCTGTAACTTCTCTATTTCGGACAACAACCTGTCAATGGTTCGGAAAGGACAATCGAAGTTGCCCATGAATGTCCTTCCTATCAGGTTTACCACCATAGCGGAACCAGATGTCAGGTAACCCCTGCCTGGAACCCCTGGCGGATAATTAAGTGGACGAATAAGTGGAATTTCCTCGCCATCAAGATAAGGCAGTATCTCCTTTTCTGCCCAAATATGATTACCCGAAGTAAGTACGTTGACACCGGCATGCATTAAATCATTCGCCGTGTTTGGCGTTACCCCAATGCCTCCCGCCACGTTCTCCGCATTAGCTATTACCAGATCGACCTCGTATTCCCTGCAAATATCGGGAAGTAGCCTACTGACGGCCCTCCTACCCGGCCGACCGATTACATCGCCTATGGCCAGTACCTGCATAGCATCTCCATTTATATTTTAGCGGCGGATCACCTTTATTTGGCATAGTCTACCGCTCGCGTTTCTCTCAATACGATAACCTTTATTTGGCCGGGATACTGTAGACCTTCTTCTATCTTTTTAACAATATCCCTGGCAAGTCTCATGGCAGCGAGGTCATCTACTTCTTCCGGCTTGACCAAGATACGTATTTCGCGACCGGCCTGGATAGCATAGGATTTCTCGACCCCCTTGAAGCCGCTGGCAATATCCTCTAGTGCTTTAAGGCGCTGGAGATATCCCTCCAGGGACTCGCGGCGGGCACCGGGTCTGGCGCTGCTGACCGCATCAGCCGCCGAGGCGATGAATCCCCAAACGCTTGTGGTTCCCGTCTCGCCATGGTGCTCCGCGATTCCACGGACCACTTCGGAGGATTTATCCCATTGCTTTACCAGATCAGCTCCAATTGCTGCATGGGTGCCTTCGACTTCATGGTCAACGGCCTTACCGATATCATGCAGAAGGCCGGTTTTCTTGGCTATGGCCACATTGGCTCCCAGCTCACTGGCAATCATTCCGGATATATGTGCTACCTCGATACTGTGGACCAGTACATTCTGACCGTAACTAGTCCTGAACTTGAGGCGTCCGAGAAGCCTGATTAACTCCGGGCGAAGGCCAGTAACACCAACCTCATAGGCCGCTTTTTCTCCTGAGCTGTAGATATCAGCTTCCACCTCCTCTTTGGACTTGGCAACGACCTCCTCAATGCGAGCAGGATGGATCCGGCCGTCAAGAATAAGCTTTGTAAGAGCGATTCGGGCCACTTCACGACGTACCGGGTCAAAGCTGGAAAGCGTAACCGCCTCCGGGGTATCATCGATTATCAGGTCGACACCAGTCGCCTGCTCCAGGGCCCGGATATTACGCCCTTCGCGTCCGATGAGCCGGCCCTTCATATCGTCACTGGGAATCGGCACAATCGCTACGGTCGCCTCAGCGACAACATCCGAAGCACAACGCTGGATAGCCTGCGAAAGCACTTCCTGCGCTATCCTGTTCTCCTCTGCCCTAAGCTCAGCCTCCCAGTCCCTGAGACGCCTGGAGGCCTCGTCCTTGATCTCGGTCTCCATGGCATCGAGCAGTGATTTCTTTGCCTCATCGGTCGACATACCTGAAATTACTTCGAGCTGTTTTAGCTGTTTGCCCCTTGCTTCCTCAAGCTGAATGCGCACCGACTCTATCTTCTCCTCTTTCTTAGTGAGCTCCTTCCCGCGACGTTCCACATCATCCAGCTTACGCTCAAGAGTTCCCTCTTTTTGCACCAGGCGATTTTCATTGCGCTGTAATTCTGAACGCCTTTCACGGCAATCCGCCTCTGCTGCCGTCCTCAATTTAACGGCCTCTGCCTTAGCCTCTGCTATTACATCCCTGGCCTTGTGTTCGGCTTCAGATTGAAGCTTGGCCGCTTTTCTCTCAGCAACACGCATTTCCCTATTAAGGCGGAATCTTCTAAAAAAGAAGACAAAAGCCGCCCCGGCCACCCCGCCTATTATGAAACTGAACAGAATGGTCAATATGTTTATCGCACCTAAATTCGTTGGCATTTTATACCTCTCTTCCGGTTAAAGCTATAACGGTGATCTCAGTCGGTGCCATCCTTCACCTCCCGCCATAGCTTATCCACAGTTTTATTAATAATCTGGTAATTGAATCCACGTCGGCTAAGATATCCAGCCAGACGATTACGGAAGCCAAAATAGTCCGAGACGGGTAATCGGCCAACCCGGTTCAGGGCAGCCCGGTAGGCGCTGGCTTCATCGCTGATATCAGCTACCGCCTGCTCGATTGCTTCCTGAGATACACCTTTGCGCCGTAGTTCCAGTTCAGTCAGACGTTTACTTCTGGGGTTGAACAGTTGTCTGTCGTGCTGCCAGGATCTGGCAAATTCTACATCGTCAATCAGTCCCTGTTGTTTTAGTCGCTCGACCGCTACTTCAATGCAATCACTATCAAAATCACTTCGGGTAAGTCTTTCCCTTATCTCAAATTCGCTCCTGGGACGATAGCTGATGTAGCGTATAGCAGCAGAAAGACAGCGCCGGTATCTATCCTCCCTGTTCAACAAATCAATTTCAGGTTGAGTTATTTCCTGGTCTAACCTAAGTCCCCCCTGTGCTACCACCTCAGCTCCGAGACTGAAAGCGAATTGTCCGTCGAGATACACGCTAACCCTTTTTTCTTTGCAGCCATTTCGCATACGAAGGGCCGTTATCTTGCTCATCATATATTATCCCATTAAAAAATAAGGCCAAAGCCCTTTTAGCTTCAGCCTCATGGATATCAATTATTAAGTTTTATTCTACTAACCTGAACGGCTGTACTACATCAACCTTCAGGATTCATGGTAGTATTGGCTGCTACGGCTGAAGCTCTGATCATTTGCTCAATTTCTTGAGCTTGTTCGGGGTGCTGGCTCAGGTATTGCTTGACATTCTCTCTGCCTTGCCCCAGACGAACATCACCGTAGGAGAAAAAAGAACCGGCTTTTTTAACTAGCCCCAGCTCAACGCCAACATCAAGAAGGTTGCCCTCACGGCTAATGCCGCGTCCGAACATAATATCGAATTCGGCACTTCTAAAAGGAGGGGCCACCTTATTCTTGACCACTTTCGCCCGGACGCGATTTCCAGTCGCTCTGGTCCCGTCCATGATTGTCTCGATACGCCTAAGGTCTATCCTGACGGAGCTATAGAATTTCAACGCTCGGCCGCCTGGTGTCACCTCCGGGTTTCCGAAGATAACGCCTACTTTTTCCCTCAGCTGATTAATAAAAACCACCGCCGTGCCGGCCTTACCGATAGCAGCGGCCAGCTTCCTCAAGGCCTGCGACATTAAGCGAGCCTGCAGTCCTACATGGGCATCTCCCATATCGCCCTCGATCTCGATCCTGGGGACCAGTGCTGCCACACTATCAACCACTACCACATCAATAGCCCCGCTTCTCACCAGTGCTTCTGTAATCTCAAGTGCTTCCTCTCCAGTATCAGGCTGGGAGATTAGCAGGTCATCGATATTGACGCCGCATGTAGCTGCATAAGAGGGGTCTAGGGCATGCTCCACATCGATATAGGCAACCGTACCCCCCTTCTTTTGCGCCTCAGCGATGACATGCTGTGCTAGAGTCGTCTTTCCCGAAGCCTCAGGGCCGAAAATCTCTGTGATACGGCCCCTGGGAATACCTCCGACACCCAACGCCAGGTCCAATGCCAGTGAACCGCTGGGAATAGCTTCTACAGGTGCCGCCTGTGTTGCCCCGCCCAGCTTCATCACCGACCCCTTACCATATCGTTTTTCTATCTGGTTTATGGCTAGCTCTAGTGCTTTTTCTCTCTCCGTGGTCATATTCGCCTCAAATCAAATAATAACATAGGGATTGGGTCAAGACAAGTAAATTACACCGGTATGTTAATTGCCTCAATAAGATACGTCTCAGTCGGGCTGCCACTCTCCATCGCTGTAGAATCCAATGCCAAAGAAGCCCGGTCCCAAGTGGCTTGCCAGTACTGGCCCCATCTCGATAGTCTCAAGTTCGATACAATTAAAGCTATCGTTTACCTGGCTTTTCAATAACCAGGCGGCCTGGTGATTTCGAGTATGAACTACGCCTGCGTGTACCGGATATCCGCTCTTCATCCTCTCCCTCATGAGTTCAATGATATACTCTACCGCCTTGAGCCTGGTTCTTGCCTTTGAAAGAACGCGTAACTCACCACCCTCAAATGCAAGTACCGGCTTTATCCTCAACATCGTACCCAGAAGGGCCTTCGCTACCCCGATACGGCCACCCCTGGAAAGATAATCAAGCGTATCCAATACCCCGAGTGCACTCATGCATGAATTTAGTTTCTCAATGGACGCTTTAATACGGGGTAGGCTATGACCTTTTTCAGCAGCCGTGGCCGCCGGGATAATCAACATTCGCAGGGCTACAGTTAGGCAATCTATTACCTCAATATGGATTCCGGGAAGCTCGGACTTGGCTGCAAGGGCAGCATGCACTGTTCCACTTAACTGGCTAGAGATATGCAGCGAAAGTATAGGGTGCCCGGCTTCGGCGATTTTGCTATACAAGCGGATAAAATCACCTACTGGGGGCTGTGAAGTCGTTGGCGGTTTTCCCTTTTTGAGTAAGTGGGAATAGTATTCATCATTTGAAATATCTATTCCTTCACTATAAATGTCTGTGCCGAAAATAACCCGGAGCGGTATTACGTTTATATCATGGCGGGAGATCTCCTCCCGGGTCAGTAACGCGGTACTATCTGTAACGATTCTGACTCTGCCGGTATCCATTTTCGGATGACATCCAACTTAAAACAAAGCCACAGGCGGAGGAAGAAGCTTATGTTTGCTGGCAGCAATCTTTGCCTCGATCTTCTCTTTTATTCCTTCGGGAGCCTTTCCGGTCAGTAAATAACGGTCCAGGACTTCATAGCTGAGCCCCATTTCTTCTTCATCTGACTGACCTGGCCAGAGGCCGGCCGAAGGCGGTTTTTCGATGATGCATTGCGGTATTTCAAGGAAAATGCCTAGTTGCCTCACCTGCGCCTTAACCAAATTCCCCAAGGGCAGTATGTCCACACCTCCGTCGCCATACTTAGTAAAATATCCTATGGCGAGTTCACAGCGGTTACCTGATCCAACTACAGTGTATGCATATTGGTTGGCATAAAAATACAGTGATACCATTCGCAACCTGGCCTTCAGGTTGGCCTCTGCTGTCCGGCTGGAAACCGAATTTTTATCTTTGTCTCCAAGGCTCCCCAGCATGATATCGAAACCGGAATCCAGAACGATCTCCTTGGTCGGGATGGAGAACTTCGCTGCCAGAGAACGGGCGTGTTCGGCATCCTCGCCACAGCTATAGCACGGCATAATTAGACCGACCATATCCTGGGGGAATGCACGTCTGCAAAGCACGGCAACTACGGATGAATCAAGTCCTCCGCTCATTCCCAGTACTACCCCCTTTTGTCCAGCGGACAATACTTGATCCCTTATCCAACCTACCAGCCTTTTAGCCAGGTTACTGTAATCCATGTAGCACCTCCGATATACGAAAGTATACTATTACCGGGGCTCCATACGCAAAGCTGGTAGCACTGCCTTCGGTCATGTGATCTGGTAAATCGGACAGATCACCTTCAGGCAACATTCTCTGCAATGTGGTTTTCGGTGACAGACTTCCTTGGCCAAACGAACCAGAAGCGCATGATATTCCTGAAACATGCTTGCTTCATTTGGCAAATTATCCATGAAAAGCTGCTGATAGCCTGCATAGGTTCGGACCTGTGGCTGAATACCGATACGGTCCATGATACGCCTTGTATAGGCGTCGATAACGAAAATTGGCTTATGTGCCGCATAAAGCAAAATGGAGTCCGCCGTCTCCTCCCCGATACCGTGAATGGAAATAAGGTTACTTCGAAGCGTGGATATATCGATTCGGAAAAGCCCCTCGAGATCGTCGTTACATGCTTCATTTAGCCAAACAGCAAGGAACTTGAGCTTCGTCGCCTTTGCATTATAGTATCCGCAGGGGCGAATTATTTCGCCAAGCCGGGCTTTATCCACCCGTCGCAATGCATCGGGCGACAATAATTGTTCATCTCTCAAGTTGGATATTGCCTTTTCCACATTCTTCCAGGCAGTCGCCTGGGTAAGAATTGCACCTACCATCATCTCGAAAGAACTATCGGCAGGCCACCAATATTGTGGTCCGTAGCAGTCATGGAGCCTGTGATAGATATCCCCTAACTTCTGTTCGACCTTTTTGTGCCGTTTAACCCAGAAAGGTAACTCGGCATCTGGTACGCAGTCAGTATGGATGTATGGCTTGATGTCGATGACCGGTGTCCCATCAAAGGCATCTAGGCCTCTTACCAGGAGCATATTGCCCCGCCGTTCAAGCAATCTTACCGTGGTTATCCCTATCGGGTTAGGCCTGTTCGGCGAGCGGGTGGCAAAAAGTCCAATCGGGGGATTTTCAGGTTGCCCTCGGGGGTGCACTTTCAGCGCGTAATCGCTACCGACGCCGTGCATCCAGTATACAACTATCAGGTGAGAAAAGCCCTCAATGCCATCCAGGGCCTGAGCAAGTTCATCATCCACAGCGATTTCGGAAACACTGTCGAAAGGACTCTCATTTACCCTCGCAAACCCACTCCTTATCACGCCTATGGACCTTAGATTTGACCCCTCGAGCTCGTTCATATTCTCATACCACCGGATAAAATGGTAACATCCACCGAAACAAATTTACAAATTAAGCCCCCGATATCATTTCTAATAGACCCAAATTCGCCACGAATTTGCTGTTTTGAAGCTATATTATGCTACAATTAAGCTCAAATGTGGTTTACAGTGAATTCTCAAACTAGGTTACGGCAGGGCTTGGTGGTGCTGGCTGCCATTCTAGCCGCTGGCACCGTCGGCTATATGAAACTAGAAGGCTGGACCTTCGAAGAGTCATTCTTCATGACGGTAATAACCGTTTCTACCGTAGGCTACGGCGAGATCCACCCCCTGAGCACGGCGGGCCGGGCCTTCACCATATTCCTCATCGCCGGCGGTGTAAGCGGGGTGATACTTGTCTTCAGCGCACTTATCGGTTATCTTATCGAAGGGAGATTTCGCAGCACGCTGGGGAGGCGACAAATGAAAGCGAGAATTGCCAAACTGGAAGGACACTTTATACTTTGCGGCTACGGAAGAGTAGGCGAGGACATAGCCCGGACATTCAGCGAGGAGGGCTTTCCTTTCATAGTGGTGGACAGTCGCTCCGATATCATCAACAAGGCGGAGAAAGCGGGCTACCTTTACCTTCTTGGGGATGCTACCAGCGACGACACGCTGGTAGAGGCTGGCATTGAACGAGCCAAGGGTCTGGTGGCAGCCGTGGACAGCGACGTCGATAATACCTATATCACACTTTCCGCACGAGGTATGCGTCCCGACCTTTTCATTGAGGCTCGGGCGAGCAATGAGGAGGCGGAGCTAAAGCTCAAAAGGGCAGGGGCCAATCGGGTCGTATCACCTAATAAAATCGGAGCGAGGCGCATGGCCATGCTGGCGATAAGACCCGCGGTTGTTGACTTTATTGACACAATAACCTACGGCCGCGGACGGGAGATGGACATGGAGAATATAGTCATCGGTGATAATTGCCTGTTGGCCACTCAGACAATTGATGATATACGCCGACAAAGCAGGGTGATCGTCCTGGCGGTGAGCAAAAGGTCTGGACGACTTCTAGCCAATCCCTCCGGAGATACCGCAATCGAGGTAGGGGACCTTTTGATTGTAATCGGCACCAGAAAGCAACTGGCAGCATTCGAAGATCTTTGCGAAGGAGGGGGATCCAGTGAGTAAGATCAAGGTAGGTATTATTAACGTGACGGGCTACGCGGGTATTGAATTGGCGCGGCTTCTCTTTCGGCATCCGAATGTTGAGTTAATTTCCGTCACCGGGCGAAGCTTAGCGGGAAAAGCGCTGTCTAACGCTTTTCCCCATCTGGCGGATACAGATCTTATCATCGAGGAAAAGCTGGCCGAGGTCGATCTGGCATTCTCCGCCATGCCCCACCTGGAGAGCGCCAGAGAAGTGCTGGCTCTCCTCAACCGGGGTATCAGGATGATAGATATTAGCGCGGATTTTAGGCTTAAAGATGCAGGTGCCTATCTTAAATGGTACGGCGTAACCCACCCTTGTCCCAAGCTCTTACACAAGGCGGTTTATGGCCTGCCCGAGCTACACCGGGGTGAGATCCGTTCCGCAGATCTTATAGCAAACCCGGGCTGTTATCCCACCGGAGCCATACTGGCACTCGCCCCTGCCGTGAAAGCTGGGCTGGTTTCCGAAGATATTATTATTGACAGTAAATCGGGCATATCCGGCGCAGGCAGAAGCTTGAGCCTCAAAACCCACTACGCGGAAGCCAATGAAGACGTTTCCGCATATGCGCTGGGAGGGCACAGGCATCTGCCGGAGATGGTGCAGGAGCTCAGTTTACTCTCAACCGGGCCGCAACCGGAGATTGTTTTTGTACCTCACTTGATACCAATGACAAGGGGCATTCTGACTACCGCTTACGCCAAGCTAATACCGGGGAAAATCTCCACGGAGGAAAAGGGCAAGGCCTATATCCTCAATTTATATCAGGAATTCTACCGTAATGAGCCCTTTGTAAGGATCATTGGGGATGCGCCACATACTAAATATACCTGTGGCAACAATTTCTGCTTTATTTGTCCTTCAGTCGATACAAGAACGGGTAGATTAATCACGGTAAGCGTCATCGATAATCTGGTTAAGGGTGCCGCTGGCCAGGCTATACAAAACATGAACCTTATGCTGGGGTTGGATGAAACCACCGGCCTACTTGCTACAGCCGTCTATCCTTGAAAAAAGTTGCCCGACCACTTTATGAAACGGGTCATATTATGTTAAAATATTAAAGGATGGTTACCTTTAGAAATAATGGTTTTTGTCTCCACCGGGTAGCTTTTTTTTGTCCCGTCCCATTCCATTTCCTCAATTCCTATTAATTCATCTGGCTCAACCTCAACAGGTCTGTATGGAGGTATACTACGGCCATGGCCGAGGAATTGTTAAAATCAACAGAATCGGTGAATAATGGATATACGGCTGCAGATATTCAAGTCCTTGGTGGGCGGGAAGCGGTGCGAAAGCGCCCCGGTATGTATATCGGTAGTACTGACCAGCGCGGGCTACACCACATAATCTACGAGATAGTCTATAACAGCGTCGACGAAGCCATGTCTGGATTCTGCTCCCGAATCACAGTCAGCATTGAGCCGGACAAATCAGTCAAGGTTGAAGATAATGGTCGCGGCATTCCGGTAGACATTCACCCCTCAACAAAGATGTCCGCCCTCGAGACGGTGATGACCACGCTACATGCAGGTGCCAAGTTTGGAGGCAAGATATACCAGGTATCTGGCGGCCTTCATGGAGTAGGAGCTTCGGTGGTTAATGCCCTTTCTTCTTGGCTCAAGGTAAACGTAAAGCGGGATGGCTATATTTACGAACAGCTGTACCAGCGGGGCATACCACAGGGAGATGTATCGCGGGTGGGCCAAGCCGATGACACCGGTACATCTACTACCTTTCTTGCCGATGAGGAGATATTTGGTACCATAAGCTACGACTTCGATACCCTTTGCGAACGTCTCCGGGAAGTAGCCTACCTAAACAAAGAGCTCGAGCTATCCATACACGACAAAGAAAGCGACCGTGAAATGACTTTCTATTTTGAAGGAGGCATTAATAGCCTTGTCCGCCACCTCAACCGCAATCGCGAAGTTCGTCACCGGTCGCCTATCTATATTTCAAAGACCGTAGACTGCACCGTGGTGGAGGCCGCCCTGCAGTATAACGACGGTTTTTCTGAATCTATCTTTAGCTTTGCCAACTGCGTCAATACGGCAGATGGAGGCACCCACTTGACCGGGCTTCGGTCAGCACTCACCCGGAGCCTCAACGATTATGCCCGGAAAAACAAGATGATCAAGGAGGATGATCCCAATCTCACTGGCGAGGATGTAAGAGAAGGCCTTACCGCAGTTATCAGCGTAAAGCTCCCCGAACCTCAGTTTGAGGGCCAGACCAAGGGTAAGCTTGGAAACGCCGACGTCAAGAGCGTTGTCGAAGGTGCGGTAAGTGAAGGGCTTTCCCTCTACCTCGAGGAACACCCGCAGGATGCCCAGCAGATCATAGATAAGTGCCTCACTGCGGCTAAAGCAAGAGAGGCAGCCAGGAAGGCTCGCGACCTCATCATTCGCAAGAGCAGCCTTGAGACGGGCACGCTGCCGGGCATACTCGCGGACTGCTCCGAACGAGACCCTTCGCTCTGCGAGCTATACCTGGTGGAAGGCCCTTCGGCCGGTGGTTCCGCAAAGCAGGGGCGGAACAGGCGCTTTCAGGCGATACTTCCCCTGCGTGGTAAAATCATAAATGTTGAAAAGGCTCCCGCGGACAAAATGCTCGCCCATGCTGAAATTCGCGCCATTATCACGGCGCTCGGTACAGGACTGGATGACGATTTTGACCTATCCAAGCTACGTTATCATCGTGTTATCCTCATGACCGACGCCGATGTTGATGGAGCTCATATCCGCACCTTGCTTTTAACCTTTTTCTTCCGCCATATGATCGACCTGATAAACCATGAACATTTGTTCATTGCCCAGCCTCCTCTTTACCGCATCAAGAATGGCAAACAGGAGCAGTGGGTCTATACAGAGCAAGAAAAAGATGAGAGTATAGCGCGGCTCAAAGGAGCCAAGAAACTTGAGATCCAGCGTTATAAAGGTCTGGGTGAGATGAGTGCAGAGCAGTTGTGGGAAACAACCATGAACCCTACATCACGAACCTTGCTTGGCGTCAGCCTGGAAGATGCCGTTAAGGCAGACCATATATTCCATGTACTGATGGGCGGAGAGGTCCCCCCACGGAAAGCCTTCATTCAGGCCCATGCCAAGAGCGTTAAAAACCTCGATATTTAATGTACCACCTTTAAGAAAGCAGTGAATTCATAGCCAGCCTCGTTCAGGCGCTGGCCACCCCCTTCCTGGCGATCTACTAGGGCTATTACCCGTATTACGTGGCAGTCCATTGATTCCACTTCTTGGATCGCCCTTAATACCGATCCCCCTGTAGTAAGAACATCCTCCACTATTGCCACTCGTGAGCCTTCCCTGAGGTGGCCTTCAATCTTCCTCATTGTGCCGTGTTCCTTGCTCGCCTCACGCACAATAAACACCGGTACTTGCATTCCATTTAGATAGCCTGCTATTGCCGCGGCGGTAACCATGGGATACCCCCCGGTGGCAACCCCGCCTATAGCATCAATGCCTTTTCCTGAAAGCAGCCTGCTTATCTCGCATCCTACGCGGTATGCACCTTCCGCGTGGAGAGTAAGTTTTCTGGCATCGAAGTAGTAGCTGCTCTTCTTCCCTGAAGTTAGGATAAATTCTCCCCGAATGAATGCACCCGCCTCCATGGCGATTGTCATTATCCTCCTCACGTTGTCGTTATCAACAACAGTCTCAAGCTTGGCCATTTTCTCCACTATAGAGATCCCTCCAGTTTACTAGACATGGAGCTAAACCGAGCTATAATATAGCCCCCGCTCCTTTATATAATTTGCCACTGCGCCTGGCACAAGGTGGCTTACCGAAAGCCCATGGGCGATCCGCCTCCTTATATCTGAAGCGCTAATATTAACCAAAGGACCCTCAAGCATGATGATGCTTTCTTTTAATCCGGGGACAAGCGTTTCAATCCGATTAAGGTCGGGCCTGGGATAATCTGGTCTGGGCACTGCTACCAGATGGCACATGGTAACAAGTCTCACCGGATCATGCCACTTAGGAATTTCGTCCAGGCTATCCCAACCCAGAATAAAATATATAGCGCCGCCAAGGCGGCATCTCAGCTCCTCGATGGTATCGACGGTATATGACGGACCCCCACGCTCCATCTCAACTGTGCTGATCTTATATTTGGGCATGCTATCTATTGCGAGACATACCATGCGCAACCGGTGTACCGCTTCTGCCACCGCCCCACCTGGCCTGAGCGGGGGCTTTGCCGCTGGTATGAAAATGACCTCATCGAGATCAAGGCTGTATACTGCTTCCTCGGCAATTTTTAGGTGTCCATTATGAATCGGGTCAAAGGTGCCACCAAGTACACCGCGCTTCATATCTGGATACACCTCGTTCAATTTACCATTTATCTCCATTTCCATTCCAGATTTCCACAGCGGATCTTATCTCCGGGGCAGACACCGAGCCGCCTTAGTTCTTTATTTACACCCATTCGTTCCAGGCTTTTTAATACATACCGATAGAGCTCGGCGTCATCCTTGCCTGTCCCCATAATTCGCGCTATTTGCGGTGCTTCAACAATAAAAACGTCGTCCTCTTTGCGTACGATTGGTTTTTTATGCCGCGGTTGGGGATGAAAGAACTTTTCTACAGATCTCTTTTCCCTCTCACATCTTTCCCTCGTCTCGTCTATAACGCACAATGTCTCTTGCATAAGCGTAGCCACCCCTTCACCGGTGAACGCCGATATAAATAAAATGATAACACCCGCTGCCCTAAATAAACCCTCTATCTCCGCCTTCCTCGCTCTTACCTCCGGTAGATCAATTTTGTTTACAGCGACGACCTGTGGTTTTTCTGCTAAAGACTTATCAAATAGCCCTAGTTCGGTATTTACCCGAGCATAGTCCTCGACGGGACTTTCTGAGCTGCCGTCTACCATGTGAATTAAGACCCTGGTTCTCGTGATATGGCGCAGGAAATCATGCCCCAGTCCTTTTCCAAGGTGGGCATTTTCTATCAGACCCGGTATTTCCGCAAGTATAAAGTGGCGGTCATCTACACCAACAACTCCAAGTACCGGCTCCAGAGTCGTAAACGGATACGCGGCTATCTTAGGTTTCGCCGCTGTAGAGGCCTTTAGGAGAGTGGACTTGCCGCAGTTTGGATATCCGATTATACCCGCATCCGCGATTATCCTGAGTTCCAGTAAAATCTCTTTCTCCTCACCAGGCGCACCATGCTGCGCGATGTGAGGAGCCTGATTTATGGAAGAGGCATAATGTATATTACCGAGTCCTCCTTTACCACCCCGTGCGACAACAACACTGCTGCCACTGTTTTCCAAATCTGCTAAAAGTTCATTTTCACCCGCTTTCAATTTCTGCACCACAAGTGTTCCTATTGGAACATCCAGTACTATATCCCTGCCCTTCTTGCCGTGCATTTTTTTCCCCCTGCCGGATTCACCATCTATTGCCTTATAAAACCGTTTCTGGTTATATTTACGAAGTGTGCTCTGGCTGGGTGAGGCCGATATTATAACATCACCGCCATCTCCCCCGTCACCCCCGTCAGGTCCCCCCATCGGAACAAACTTTTCATGCCTGAAGCTAATCGCCCCATCCCCTCCTTTGCCTGACTTTACCTTAATCTCAGCCGCATCATACACGGGTTAACCTCAGGATTATCATTTTGTATTTTATGATTTTATATCATAAATTTATAAGTTGTAACTTGTACATTATAAATAATAACATGTTCACTCCCCCCATATTTCCATGGGTATGGAGCGCATCACCTTTGCTACAAGAAGAAGAAAATTGTTAAAAATAACGAATTAGCCTAAAGAGATCTATCTAAAAATTTAGCAGGTTATAGAAAAATAATGCAAAATCTTTGCAAAAATGGTAAATCTCAGGGGATGGTAAGTGGGTCTACAGGTAATCAGAGCCCTTTTCCCCGCGGATTACCCGGCGGACACCTTTTCCCGAATTGATGCAACTACCCGCTTCAGATAAGTGCTCGAATCCAACTCGGTGGCTATCTTCTCGCAGGCATGGCTTACCGTGGATGGATTCCGGTTACCGAGTTCCCTGCCGATCTGAGCAAGTGGGCAGTCTGCATCGTAACGCATAAGGTACATGGCAATCTGCCTGGCCAAAGATATCTCCTTGTCCCGTTTCAGGCTTCTAAGGTCAGCCAGAGAAAGCTGGAAGCTGCTTGCAACGGCTTCTGCTAGAAGTAGGGGTGTAGCCGGAATACGTGAAGACGACTTATCAGATATATTCTCGAGTGCCCGGGCGGCGAGCTCAGGTGTGGCCAGGGTATTAAATAATCGGGCATAGGCAATTACCCTGTTAAGGTTGCCCTCGAGCTCTCTTATGTTACGATGTAACTTTTCCGCTATGAAATAAAGTGTGTCTGGAGAAATGCTATCTTCCACCTGTTTCGCTTTTGATCGGATTATCGCTAGGCGCGTCTCGAAGTCAGGTGGTTGAATATCGGCCACGAGTCCCCACTCGAAGCGGGAACGTAGCCTTCCCGCTAGTCCAGGTATCGATTTGGGTGGACGATCAGAGGTAATGACAACCTGTCGGTTGGCGTTATGTAGCTCGTTAAATGTATGAAAAAAGCATTCCTCCGTTTGCTCTTTACCGTTGATGAACTGTATATCGTCTATCATCAGGCAATCGACTTTCCGGTACTTATCCCGAAACTCTGCCGTCTTTCTCTCCTTTATAGAATCAATGAATTCGTTGGTAAATTGCTCAGAACTTAAATAGTGCACTCGAAGATCTCTGCTCAGGAACCTGTGGCCAATGCCGTGTAAAAGGTGTGTTTTGCCCAAGCCCGAGCCTCCATAAATGAAAAGCGGATTATAGCTCATGCCAGGATTATCAGTAATGCCCACTGCGGCAGCATGAGCGAATCGATTGGAACCACCGACAATGAAGGAATCAAGTGTGTATTTGGGGTTGAAGGCTGCCATAGGCCCATGGGTTTGCAATCTATCGCCGTTCTTGCCGCCGTCCGCTTGGTTATATTGTTCTGATCCGACTACTCGAAAATCAATGCTGACATCACGACCAGTTATACCGATAAGGGTTTTTCTGATCAGTGATCGCTGACTACGATTCAGATACTCTTCGACAAAAGAATTGGGAACCCCCACGATGAACTGGTTTCCCTCATAGCCTATACCGCGGGTTTTGCAGAACCAGGTCTGGTAGTTGTGCTTGCTAACTTGAACCTGTAATTCTCCCAAAGCGGTTTCCCAGACATGCTGGGGGGATTCTCTGGACATAGAAATCCTTTCCGTATATGTTCGTCAGCGGTTTATACCGCTAAGGAATAGCCTTATAATTTGGCACAATGGTAGATAACTTTTGAAAATGGCACAACTAATGATATCAGGGCCCCACCTTTGGAGGGCAAGATATCTGGCGCTGGTTTTGGCGGGGTTTTATTTTTTGTTTTCCCTTCAAAATGTCTTTCAAACTCTTTTTTTTAGTCAATTTTTGCCTTACAGGCTTAAAATAAAAATTGGAGGGTAAATACTTTTTAGTGATAATATATTCCAATAGTACATCCTGCTGGAAATAAGGTACTTAGGGATGTATCATATCGGTGAGGATGGATGGCAAGTATATTAACAATATTTTAGAGTGGTGATGGATTATATTTTCCCCTGAAAAAGTCCCGAAATCTCCATTTTTTAATCAATATCGATATTTCGCTAATGATAATAAGGATAATGCTGGGAAATTTGATTAAGAAGAGTCTACCTTGAAGATCGTCTACATGGGAAGTCCCGAATTTGCCCTAAAGCCGCTTGAGAACCTGATCTTTAACGGCTATGAGATACCAGCTGTGTATACTCAACCGGATCAGCCGTCGGGGCGCGGACTGAGACTACATCCTCCGCCGGTCAAGAAGCTGGCTGAGTATTGGAAAATTCCGGTAAGACAGGCGGAGCCACTCAATTCGGAAGAGGAGATAAGGTACCTGGTTTCCTTGGAACCCGATGTAATAGTTGTAGCCGCATTCGGGCAAATCCTGTCAAGAACTGTTCTGGGTATTCCGCGCCTGGGTTGCATCAATCTTCATCCATCGCTTCTACCCCGTTTTCGGGGACCATCGCCCGTGGCTTCGGCTATTCTGGCTGGGGATGAATTCAGCGGAACGAGCATAATGCAAATGGATGAGAGAATGGATACAGGGCCGGTTTATGCTCGGGCCCAGATCCCGGTCTCAGAAAGCGATAACGCAGGCTCCCTGGCAGAGAAACTCTCTCTAATATCGGCCCAGATGTTACTCTCTGTACTTCCTCTTGTAAGATGCGGAGGGATTGCGCCCTGTCCGCAGGATGATGCTTTGGTGAGCTACAGCCGTGTTATTAATAAAAGGGACGGCGAAATAGAGTGGGGGCTGCCGGCGGTTGATATATGGCGGAGAGTACGTGCCTTTAATCCCTGGCCGGTCTGTTTTACGAAATGGTCGGGGAGGAAGCTTCGCGTAATAGAAGCCGTACCGATCGATGAACGCGGTTATGATGTCGGAGTGGTAACAGCATTAAAGATGGAGCAACAGGAAAAAGGAGCGGCCTTTGGGGTTGGTACTGGTAAAGGCGTTCTCGGGTTGCTCTTGGTTCAATTGGAGGGGAAAAAGGCAATGCGTTCCGAGGAATTTCTAAGAGGGCACCGCAGTATAATCGGCGCCAGATTAGGTTGAGTTATTGACAGGCTGGTTTTAAAATAATCTATGAAATTCATAACCGGGAAAAATCACGGGGAGGTGGTCTGTGGGCGTACCGAGAGACCTTAGTGAGTTTGATGCCCTGGTAAAAATTATAGCCGAGTTGCGTGGCCCGGGGGGGTGTCCCTGGGACAGAATGCAGACCCATGCTTCCCTTAGAGAGCACCTTCTAGAGGAGACATATGAAGTATTGGAGGCCCTTGATACTGGCGATAAGGGAAAACTATGTGAGGAACTGGGCGATCTGCTTCTTCAAATAGTACTGCATGCCCGGATAGCGGAGGAGGCTGGTGAATTTGAATTGAGTGAAGTGTTGCGGGGCATAAACACAAAACTAATTCATAGGCATCCCCACGTATTCGGTTCAAAGGAGGCTAAAAATGTTGGCGAGGTTCTTGTTAATTGGGAGATGTTGAAGAAGCAGGAGAGGGACAGAGAAGCCTCAATGCTGGATGGTATACCAAAGCAGATGCCAGCACTAACTTATGGCCAGTCTTTGCAGAAGCGGGTGGCCCGAGTTGGTTTTGACTGGGATAATGACGAAGGAGTTATTGATAAGCTCGTTGAAGAGGTTAACGAGTTGAATCGGGCATCGAGCCATGACGAGCGGGTAGCCGAGTTTGGGGACATCATCTTCACGCTGGCTAATATCGCCCGGCGCCAGGGCATCGACCTGGAGTCAGCTTTAAGGGAAACCAATGAACGTTTCTATGGCCGCTTTTCTTTTATGGAGAAGCTGTGCCACAAGCGTGGGCTTGAACTGGCAAAGCTGCCACTCTCGGAAAAGAATGCTCTCTGGGAGGAAGCAAAGAATGAGCTTGCCGAACCGGATAATGGTCGGGGTGAGAGGACTTGAACCTCCGACCTCAGCGTCCCGAACGCTGCGCGCTGCCATCTGCGCTACACCCCGGCATTGATATTATAGGCGGAATTGAGCCGGTTAGGCAACAGGGCTTTCTGCAAGGTATATGGTGCCTACATAGGCCTTAAGCACATCTAAGTAACATTAATTGTTGGGAATATTGAAATATTGCGTTCTGATAGCTGACGGCGCGGCGGGGCTACCGCTGAAAGAGAAGGGCGGGAAGACCTCTCTCGAACTCGCTCATACGCCCAACCTTGATGCTATGGCCAGATCGGGTACCTTGGGTCTAACCCGTACTGTTCCTGAGGGCATGGAACCAAGTAGTGCATGTGCCTGTATGTCTCTGCTCGGTTATGATCCATCCAGATTCCCTTTGGGCCGGGCGGCGATAGAGGCGGCAAGTATTGGCATCGATATTGGCGAAGAAGAAGCCGTCTTTCGTTGCAATCTGGCCTCGGTAATTAATGGCAGAATGCTGGACTATAGCGCTGGTCATATTGGCGGAGACGAAGCAAGCAGGCTTATCTCTTCTCTGCAAACAGAACTCGGGGGGGATGATATCAGGTTTTTCACAGGAGTGGGCTACCGCCATATTTGTAAGTTGGGTGGGCATATGGATACTCTTGATGCCATTTGCACACCCCCCCATAATATACCGGGAAGGCGTATTAAGGATTATTTGCCCACGGGAAGAGGGAGCAAATTGCTAAGGGATCTAATGATGCGTTCGAAACCTGTGCTAAGCAAACATGAAGTTAATATTGCAAGAAGCTTACAGGGAAGGCCGCCTGCGAATATGATATGGCTGTTCTGGGGAAGCCGCATGATACAGGGTGTCCCATCTTTTAAAGAGATATATGGACTGGATGCTGCAGTAACATCGGGAGTAGATGTCATTCGAGGCATGGCTGGTTTGATGGGCATGCAAATCCTTGATATAAAAGGAATTACCGACGGGCTGGATAACGATTTTTATGCCCAGGGAGCCAATGCCCTGTTGGCTCTGAATAGATATGATCTTGTGGTTATCCATATTGAGGCGCCGGATGAGGCGGGCCATGCTGGCTGTATTGAAGATAAAGTTACCGCTATTGAACGCATTGATAGCGAGGTGGCATCTCAATTGCGATCCTGGAGCAAGGAACCATTGAGGTTGCTTTTAATGCCGGATCATCCCACTCCTCTACCAATACGTACTCATACGGCGGCACCGGTCCCCTTTATGCTGTGGGGCCAAGGAGTTGATTCCAACGGCGCATTACGATTTACCGAGGCTCAGGCAGAAGCAACGGGTCTTCATATTGACCCCGCGCACAGGCTGATGGCTATGTTGATAGCAAAATCTGATACATAATGGTATATTAAATAGCTGGTTTGTTATAAATATTTGGAAGGGACTAAATGGCACTTATAGTACAGAAGTACGGCGGTTCATCGGTAGCTGACGCCGAGCGGATAAAAAATGTTGGCCGTCGCATTGCTACTACCAGAGATGGAGGTAACCAGGTGGTAGTGGTGGTATCGGCAATGGGAGATACTACGGACAAGCTGGTGGAACTTGCCTATCAGGTAACCGGTCACCCTGACGTAAGGGAATTTGACACCCTTCTATCTACAGGTGAGCTTGTCTCAAGTACCCTCCTCGCTATGGTTTTGAAAGAAATGGGTTATAAGGCAATTAGCTTGAGCGGTGCCCAGGCCGGGATTAGGACTGATTCAGCGCATAGTCGGGCACGTATCCTCATGATAGAGGCGCGCAGGATAATCAAGGAACTGGAGAACGAAAA
>Ga0068714_10001384_pt1 | contig 35840 bp, 26 predicted proteins | sample MTBNYHSulfiMetaG_FD_62988 | JGI IMG/M metagenome (GOLD analysis project Ga0068714, IMG submission 62988) | Enrichment culture microbial communities from rom New York Harbor, USA that are MTBE-degrading - MTBE-NYH (New York Harbor Sulfidogenic)... | ecosystem: Environmental > Aquatic > Marine >...
TCCCCCTTCCCCTCCACCACGCCCTTGCCTCCTCGGTGTGGGGTTCCCTCCGTCAGGGTCCCCAGAGGACTCTCACCTCCAGTTCTGCGCCCATGCCGGGCGCACCCCTCCGCGGCCCCTTCGGGTCCACGTTCGGGATGACTGGAGGTGGGGTGCGGGCTCGCGTTCGGGATGACTGGAGGTGGGGTGCGGGCTCGCGTTCGGGATGACATGTCGTCCTTGGCGCGCGCTTCACGAGAAGGCTGGCGCGCGCCCCGCCGCCGTGGGAGGATACGGCCCGGAGGGGGGCATGAAGCCCGTGAAGATCGTCGTCCTGGTCGCGCTGGTGGTCGCCGCGGTGGTCTCGATCTGGATGATCGTCACCTCGATGCGGGGCCGCCTCGGCCCCCAGGTGCTGGCGGCGGAGCTCGACCGGACGGTGGTCGATGAGTACTGCCGGCTGGTGGCGGAGGGCCGCTACGCCGAGGCCTGGGAGCGCTGCCTGAGCGCCGACTACCGAGGCAAGGTCACGATTGACGACTTCGCGGTGGCGCACGACCGCCGCCGGGCCGAGGTGGGAACGGTCCAGGGGCGCCGACTGCTCACCATCGGCTCCACCCGCCAGCTCTTCACGTGGGTGCGCTGGCTCCACCTCCTCTACGCGGTGGACTACCCCGGCCGCGAGGAGCGGCTGTACATCGTGCTCAGCGATGCCGACGGCGAATTCCGCGTCGACGGCACCTACGAGCCCGGGGCCGGCGACACCCTCGACTTCAAGCTCTGGTGAGCCCGAGGCCGTTGCGACCGACGGTCGTTGGAGGGATACTCGTCTCCACCAGTGCCCGCGGAGGTCCCCATGCCGAGAGCCGTCATCGTCGCAGCGTGTCTCCTCCTGACCGCGGCAGCCACCGCCGAGGTGGTGGTGGACGAGCACGGGCTCAGGCCGCGGCTCGGGCCGCGGCTCGACGTCACCGCGGCGCCCGGCGCCGAGCCCCGAGCCGCCACCGCCTGGGTCCCCCTGGGGCCTTTCGGGGGGGACGTGGACGACGTCGCGGCTTCGCCCATCGCCACCGGGGTGGTGCTGGCCGGACTGGCGCCCTCCGGCGGCTCGGGCGGGACCATGTTCCGCTCCACCGACGGCGGCGCCACCTGGGTCGAGGTTCCCGGGTTCAGCATCAGCGCCTACGACGTCGAGTTCACCGCGGCAGGGGTCGCCTACGCCGGCACCGACGACGGGGTCTTCGCCTCCACCGACGACGGGGCCACCTGGACGCCCCTGCCCCTCGGCATCGGGCTCAACGACTCGACCCACGAGGTGACCGTCGACCCCGCCGACCCCACCGTGCTGTGGGCGGGGATTGACGACCACACCGGCGCCCAGGCCGTGAACGTGCTGCGCTCCACCGACGCTGGCGCCACCTGGCAGAACGTCACTCCGCCGCTGGCCACCCCGACGTCGTGCCTCGGCATCGCGGTCGACCCCACCGGCTCCTCCCGGGTCTGGGCCGCCTTCGGGGGGACGTTCGGCGGCGGCGCGGTGTGGCGCTCCACCGACGGCGGCGCCACCTGGGCGAACCGGTCGGCAGGGCTCCCCAACAACCCGATGAACGTCGTCGTTCACGACGGCACCCGGGTGCTGGTCGGCGGCGGTCAACGGTTCGGCTCGCAGTACGTCGGCCTGTACGCCTCGGACAATGACGGAGTCACCTGGACACCGCTCCACGACGGCACCTGGCCGTTGCTGGTGGTCAGCGACGTGGAGCTCGACCCCGCGAACCCCTCGGTGATCCTGGCGGCCACCGAGGGCTCCGGGGTCCACCGCTCCACCGACGGTGGCGACTCCTGGGCGGTCAGCATCGGCGGGAGCGGTTCCTTCAGCCTGGCGTCGGTGCGCTTCGACCCTGCCTCCGCCGCCACCATCTTCCTCGGGGCCAGCTCGCTGGGGGTGGTCCGCAGCCTCGACGGGGGGGAGACGTTCGACGTCTCGTCGGTGGGGATCGGCCAGCTGGACGTCCACTCCGCCGCCGCCAACCCCAACGACCGGGCCGAGCTCGCGGTGGCGTTCCAGGGGCTCAACGACGGCGGCGTGTACACCTCCACCGACGGCGGAGCGCTGTGGACCCTGGAGGGGTGCCCCGGGACCCGCTACAACCTGGTCTCCTTCGCCCAGGACGGGCGGCTGTACGCCATTTCCGACGGGCCCAGCTCGACGGCCCCGGAGGCGCTGTACCGCCGCGAGCTGGACGGCACCTGGACCTACCTCGGGCCGAACCAGGGGACGGCGTTCGAGTCGGAGCTTCACGCCCTGCGGTTTTCCGCCACGGACCCCTCCCTGCTCCTCATGGGGGGCAACGACTTCGGGGTCGCGGGTTGGGAGGGGACGGTGTGGCGCTCCACCGACACCGGCTCGACCTGGGCCAAGGCGTACGAGGGCACCGAGGACTACGAGTCGGTGACCGACATCGAGATCGTCGAGGACGGCACCGACACGAAGATGGTCGCCTGCTTCCAGGACCTCGCGTCCGGCCCGGACGCGGGCGCCCTGCGCTCGGACGACGGCGGGCTCAACTGGTTCAAGTCCTCCGCCGGGCTGCCGCCCTCCGCGAGGCCCTACGCGCTCAGCCCCACGCCGGGCAGCCCCAGCGCGTTCCTGCTCGCCAGCGGCTGGCCCGTGACCGGCCTCTACCGGACCACCGATGGCGGTCAGTCCTGGGCCGGCACCGGCTTCGCCGGCGCTGACCTGCGCGGCGTGGTCGCCCACCCCGACCGCCCGGGGGTCGTCTACGTGGCCCAGAACGGGACCCCCAAGGCGCTGCGCTCCCCCGACGGCGGCACGACCTTCGCCCCCTGTGACGACGGCCTCGGCGGCGCCGGCCTTCCTCGCGCCCTGGCCTTCGCCCCCGGGACGCCGGACCTCCTCCTCCTCGCCACCAGCACCGGCACCTACGCCCGGGAGGTGGAGCAGGCGCTGTTCACCGACGGCTTCGAGACCGGCGGCACGACCGCCTGGTCGCTCGCCGTGCCCTGACGCGGTATCCTACGCGCCGTGGCACGTCCTCGCGCGCGTCTGTTCCTCGGCCTCGACGTGGGCAGCCTGAGCTGCGACGCGGTCCTGGTCGACGAGAACGGCGCCGTGGTGGCGTGGACGGTGCTGCCAACCGGCGCCCGGGTCGTCGACACCATCGCCCGCGCCCGCCGCGAGGTGCTGGAGCTGGCCGGCGCGAGCTCGGAAACGGTGGCGGCCGCAGTCGCCACCGGCTACGGTCGCGAGCGGGTCGAGGGGCGGATCGCGGCGGTCACGGAGATCACCTGCCACGCCCGCGGCATCACCGCCCTCCTGCCCGGCACCGACGTCCTGGTGGACATCGGCGGGCAGGACAGCAAGGCGATCCGCCTCGACCGCTCCGGTCGGGTGGTGGACTTCGCCATGAACGACAAGTGCGCCGCCGGCACCGGACGGTTTCTCGAGGCCATGGCCCGGGCGCTGGAGGTGGACGTCCCCGACCTCGGCGACCTCGACGCCGACGCCCGCGCGGGCCTCACCCTGAGCAGCATGTGCACCGTGTTCGCCGAGAGCGAGGTGGTGTCGCTGGTGGCGTCCGGAGCCGAGGTGGCGGAGATCGTCGCCGGCCTGCACCGGGCCATCGCCGGCCGCACCCAGGGGCTGGTGCGGCGGGTGGCGCCGCAGCTCGACGGTCTCGAGGTGGCCATGTCCGGCGGCGTGGCCCGCAACCACGGTGTGGTCAGGGCGCTGGCCGCCGCCCTCGGCCGGCCGGTGAGGGTGCCGGACGAGCCCGACACGGTGGGCGCCCTCGGCGCCGCTCTGATCGCTCGAGATCGGGCTCCTGCAACCGGCCCTCCGGTCTGACCGCAAAGGTCCGACGACGACCGCCCGCCCGCGCGTGCCGAGCCCCCGTCTCCGATGGTAGACTCGCTGCCGGAGGGGTGGTCAACCCGATTCCGGCCAGATGATGCCCAGGGACCGCACGGTTGTCGGACCTGTGCCCGGTGACGCCTCGGCGCCGCCGGCCCGGTCGTGGTACGGGGGGCGCCGGCGTTGACCGCGCGGGGCGCCGCCCTCGAGGTCGACCTCGGCCAGCCCTTCCGGATCGCGCCGGGGCAGGAGGTCCGGGCCCGGGGCACCGAGCTGGTCCTGCGCAAGGTCGGCCTGGTCCGACGGGAGCCCGCACCCGGGTTCGAGGGGCACAGCGAGGAGGTCATCCTGACCCTCGAGGCCCGCGTCGGCGACTCGGTCAAGCGCCGCAGCTTCGGCTGGCGCGACGGCGGCGGGGGGGACGTGAAGGGATCGTGGGCGCTGGGGGAGCTGGTGGTCCAGTTCGACCGACACCAGCTGTTCACCGTCACCATTGTCGAGTCCCCGGGCACGCTCAGCGCCTCGGCCCGGGCCGTGTTACCCCTTCCCGTCCCGCCCGACCCTGTCGTCGAGACCCACCCGGCGCGACCGTTGCCATCAGAACCCGTCGCGTCTCGTCCCGAGCCCGAGCCCGACCCCGACAGGGACCGCGAGCTGGTGCGGGTGCGGCGCAAGCGCAAGAAGCGGCGACGGCACCCGCTGGAGCGGCTCGTGGACCGCGTGTCCGCGTTCCTGCGCAGGCTCCTGGTGCCGTCGCAGCCCGTGGTCACCGTCCCAGCGCCCACCGAACGAACCCGGCGGCGCAAGCGCCGCCGCAGCAACGGGCAGGAGACACCGCTGCCGCCCAACAGGCTGACCTTCGAGCAGAAGATCGGCTGGTACTGGTCCCTCACCGTGCTCGAGGGGAGCCGCACCGTCGGGACCATGCGCGGCGCCAACCCCCACGCCCTGGTGGCCCTGGTGGAGGACTACCTGGTGGCCTTCGGCTCACCTCGCCCCGGCTTCTCCCTCGTCCTCGGCAACGCCAGAACCGGCCGCGAGATCACGCTCGACCGGGCCCTGGTGGGCGCCATCAGGTCGGGGAACGCCGACGAGGTCCTCAAGTCCCTCGACAGCTCCTACCCGCGCCACACGCCGAGCCGCTCGGGGAGCACGACCGTGATGGTCGACGAAAACGGTCACTCGGTGAACGCCGTCGAGCTCCTGGCGCGGGTCTTCGATCCCCACCGGCGGTAGCCGCCTCCGGGAGCGAGCCTCTTCTCGGATGAGTCGAGCTGCGAGAGCCGAAGTCCGCCACCTCGACGTGGACCTGGTCTTGGACCTCATCGCGAACGCGAGCGCCTACCCCCACGCCGTCATCCCGAACGCGAGCGCCTACCCCCACGCCGTCATCCCGAACGCGAGCTCAGCGAGCGGAGGGATCCGCCCCAGCGGAGGGAGCACCTTCGCTGAGGCAGATCCCTCGTCGCTCTGCTCCTCGGGATGACAAGAGGGGGGCTCCTCGGGATGACAAGAGGGGGGCTCCTCGGGATGACAAGAGGGGGGCTCCTCGGGATGACGGGTTGTGTGGGTGCCCTCCTTGGCCAGTGCCCTCCTGCGTCGTGGCGCCTCGTGGCGTCTGCGCGTTCTCCCCTTCGACCGCCGGGCATGGCCGGACCCTTGGGTTACGGGCGGTGCCCGCGTTGCGCCTCTGCGTTGAACGGGCGGGTGGGCGGCTCTGCGTCTCAGGAGGAAGGGTGGCTCTGCGCCTCCCTCCTGCGCCTTTGCGTTTCTTCCCTCTCGAGCCCTCGCTGGGTCGAGCTCGTTGGGCCGCGAGCTCGAGCCCGCGCCGAGTCTCTCGGTTGCCGCGTTGAAAGGGGGGGATGGCCGGCCCCGCGCCTCCGGCTCACCGCCCGTCGGTCGGCCCCGCCATGGCCCGGCGGCGTTCGAGCTTGCGCTCGAGCTCGGTGAAGGTAACGCCGAGGCGCTCGGCGGTGCCCACCGCCAGCGACGTCGTGGCGACCCCGGGGACGAACCGGTAGGTGGCGCCCCGCTCCGGGTCCACCTCCACCTGGAGGAAAGCGAGCCCGCTGCCCCCCGGCGCCGCGTGGAGCTGCTGCGCGAAGTCGAGGAAGTGGGTGGTGACGAAGGCGGTCGGCTCGAGGCGACGCAGGAGACGCAAGACCATGTCCACGATCTCGATCGCCTCCGACGGGTTGGTCCCCGAGCAGAGCTCGTCGAGCAGGACCAGCGAACCGGAGGGCACGGTCTCGAACAGGGTCCGAAGGCGCACCAGCTCGGTGCCGAGGCGGCCCTCGGACTGGTCGGCACGGTCGAGCTCGACGATGGAGGCGAACAGGCCCGCCACGAACGGCAACCTCGCCCGCGTGCAGGGGACGTAGAGCCCGGACTGGCCGAGCACCTGGGCGATGCCGAGGGCCTGCAGCAGGCGGGTCTTGCCGCCCGAGTTCGGCCCGGTGACGAGGGTGATGGGGGAGCCCGGGTAGGTCCGGACGTCGGACGGAACGGGCCGTTCGACCAGCGCGGTCAGCAGCGGGTTGAACAGCCCCTCGACCTCGAGCTCGGCACCCCCCTCGACCTCGGGCAGGCAGACCTCGAGCCCGCGCCGCCTGGTCGCGGCGGCGAAGGAGAGCAGGGCGAGGTAGACCTCGAGGTGGCACACCACCTGCACCACGGAAACCACCGCCGGGGCGACCTCCTTGTAGACCCCCATGACCAGCCGGTCCACCAGCTGGTCGAAGTCGAATCGGTGGTAGGCCAGCCGCAGCCGGTCCCTCCACCGCCGCAACGGCCGCCGGTAGAAGGGGTTCCCGCGCCGCTCCTGGAGCCCCTCGACCTGGAGGTGGCGCAGGCGGCCGTCCGCGCCGACGATGACCTCCAGGCGGAGGTGCGCCATGCTCGACTGGTGGTCGAGCAGGTCCTCCATCCGGCCAAAGCCCGCCGACCGACGGATGGCCTCACCCGCGTCGTGGAGACGGCGAAGACCCGACGCGGCGCCGGAGTAGCCCTCCGCCATCTCGGCGACCACGGAGCGGAACGCCCCCAGCACGTCGAGCCGGAAGCGGACCGGCTCCAGCCGGGCGTCGTCCCGCGAGGCGCGCAGGAGCGAGAGCAGGTGGTGGATCCTGACCAGCAGGCGTTCGGTGGTCGCCCGCAGGTCCCCCCGCCGTTCCAGCTCCCGCAGGATCGCCTGCCGATATCGGGTCGTCGCCAGGTCGGCCGGCGGGGTGGTCAGGACCCGAAGGAGGAAGCGCCGGTGCGAACGCAACCGCTTGCCGGCGATCTCCACCCCCAGGCACCCCTCCACCAGCTCGGCGAGAAACAGGTCGCCGACGAAGCTCGCCGGCTCCCATCGGGTGCACCCGACCGGCATGCCCTCGAGCTCGGCGTCGAGCTCACCGGCGCTGGCCCGCCCGAGGAAGGCCAGCTCGACCAGGTTGAGGAGAGCCTCCGGGTCCGGCCCCGGACCGGTCTCGGGTGACAGGAGGTCGGGAAAGGTCAGACCCTCCAGCTCGACGCCAGGCTCCGGCTCGCCGCGGGCGGTGGTGCCGGTGAGCACCAGCCGGACGAGGGCGTCGAGCGCCGAAGGGCCGCCGCGCCGGCGCTCGTCGGCGGCCCTCCGCCCGCGCCCCACCTCGACGCGACCTCGCAACGCTGACCGTCCCAGGGCCATCCGGGCCAGTCTACACGCCTCGGTCGCAGGTCTGACCTGGACCTGGACCACCCTCGGGTCCCGTGGACGACCGAGTCCAAGTCCAGGACCACGTCCAGGTCCAGGTCCAGGTCCAGGTCCAGGTGGGGCCAGTGGTCTCTGGTGCGATCTCCACACCCCGACCGGCTGGGAGGACTCGGCTGGGCGGCGGCTGTTGTCCCCCGAGGTTGCTGCGCTGTGGGTCTTCCGAACGGGCGATGGCCGATGGAACAGCCCGCAGTGCAGCACAGGCTGTGACAGCGACAGCGGCAGGTGGCAGCGACGGCGTCAGGGACCAGGGACAGCGGCAGGTGACAGGGTCAGCAACAGGGGCAGCGGCAGCTCTCAGGGCCAGGGGCAGCGACAGCGTCAGCCCCCAGCGTCAGGGGCAGGGGCGGCGTCGTTGGGGCCGCGTTCGGGGAGTGGGCGCTCACGCCCGCGGATGCAGCAGCCGCCAGGTCATGGCGCGCACCTGGTCGAAAAGCCCGACCGCAGATCGGGCGCGTCCGGAGTCGACCGCTCCCGCCCCGGCCAGCAGCCGGAGGTGGGTCTCGACCTCCTTGGCGGACGCGTAGGCGATCCGCCAGTGATGGAGCCGGTCTCGACCGGACCGATCGTGCCCTTCCGAGAGGTCGGCGGCGACCGAGCTCGCGGACCTGACAACCTGGTCGGCGAGGCTCGTGAGCGGGGCGGGCACCCTCCGGGCGATCGCCAGGGCTTCTCCTGCGGCCTTCAGGGCGGTGGTGAGGGCGATGAGCTGGCTGGTGGGGTCTTCGAGCATGGTCAGCCCCACCGCTGCTCGCTGTCGCTGCCGCTGCCGCTGCCCCTGTCGCTGCCGCTGGGGTGAAATCGGCCGAGCCGGCTCCCTGGCAGCATCGCCCTCCCCGTCACCGTTGACTCCCCCTGGGGTGAGGACCTCCCACCACCCCGCTCAGACTGCGGTGCGGCAACCTCCTGTCAACAGCGCAATGACCTCCCCCCGTGCGCGGCCAGCGGTGACGGGGACGGCGGCGCTATACTGCGCCGACAGCCGGTCGCGGCCCGGTCCTCGACCCGGCGCGGAGGAGACCATGCCCGTACAGACCCTTCGGGTGGCGGCTGCCGTCGTCACCATCGTCGCAGCGTTCGGCTGCTCCAGCACCACCGTGACCCGGGTTCCCACCGAGGAGCAGATCGACCTCTCCGGCCGCTGGAACGACACCGACAGCCAGCAGGCCGCCCAGGCCCTCGTCGACCAGTCCACGGCCACCCCGTGGGTCGACGCCCACCTCGTGGAGAGGGGCAGGAAGCCGGCGGTGATCGTCGGCACGGTCCGCAACAAGACCCCCGAGCACATCGCGGTGAAGACCCTCGTCGCCGACCTCGAGCGCTCGTTCATCAACTCGGGCCGGGTGACCGTGGTCGCCTCGGCCGAGGAGCGCGACGAGATCCGCGGCGAGCGCGAGGACCAGCAGCGCTACGCCTCGGAGGAGAGCGCCAAGGCCTGGGGCCGCGAGCGCGGCGCCGACTACATGCTGATCGGCGAGGTCAACGCGCAGTTCGACGCCGAGGACGGCAAGGAGGTCAAGTACTACCAGGTGGACTGCTACCTCGTCGACCTCGAGAGCAACGTCAAGGTGTGGACCGGCTTCACCACGATCAAGAAGTTCGTCGGCCGCAGCAGGTACAAGCCGTAGGCCGGGAGATGAACCGCCCGCGGTGCCGACGTGCCGGTCGCGCGCTGTCCGGCACGCTGGCGACAGCGGTCGCGCTCGCCGCCGGGTGCGCGACCTACGTCGCCTCGAACCTCGAGCTGCGCACCCACCTTTCGGCCGGGGAGTGGCAGCGAGCGCTGGCTCGGGTCGACGCTCGCCCCGGCGGCACCGACCGGCTGCTCGAGCTGCTGCAGCGCGGCCACGTGCTCCACTACGCCGGGCGCTTCGAGGAGTCGAACGCGAGCTTCCAGCAGGCGGAGGACCTGTCCGCGTCGCTCTTCACCCGAAGCGTGTCGCAGGCAGCGGCGTCCCTGATCGTCAACGACACCACCGTCGACTACCGCGGCAAGCCCCACGAGCTGGCCATGGTCCCCTTCTACCGGGCGTTCAACTACCTCTCCCTCGGGGACCGCGATGCCGCACAGGTGGAGGCGCGCAAGGCGACCCTGGCGCTGGCGGGCGCGGTCGAGGCCACCCTGCGCGAGATCGAGCGCCCGGAGGACCGGGGCGCCGCCCGGAAGCTCGAGGACAGCGGTGTCCTGCACTGGTTCTCGGGCCTCCTGTTCGAGTCCGACGGGGCCGTCAACGACGCCTTCGTCGCCTACCGCAACGCCGCCCGCGCCTACCTGGCGAACCGCGACGTCACCGGGGTCCCGCCGCCGTCAGGGCTCGGCCGCGACCTCGAACGGGTCGGCCTGGCGCACGGTTTCCGCGCCGAAGTCGAGGAGCTGCGCGCCGCCTCGCCCGAGCTCTTTCCGGCGCCGGCCGGACCGCCCGCCGCGGACGCGGGCGGCGAGGTCGTCTTCGTGCTCGAGTCGGGCTGGGTGGCGACCCGCGACCAGGTGATGCTCAACCTCCCGATCCTCGACGTCGACCGGCGCTACCGGTCCACCGACGACCTGGCGTGGGCGCTCGTCGACCGCGCGTCTCCAGCCTGGCACCGCTCCTACGACGTGGAGGTCGAGTACTGGCTCACGGTGGCGTTTCCGGTGATGGCGCCGCCGGACACCGGCAGGGTGAGCGCGGTGCGAGTCACGTCCGAGCAGGCGTCGGCGACGAGCGAGCCGGCCGACGACCTGTCCCGCCGCGCGGCCGCGACCTTCGAGGCCGAGCGCGGGCAGATGTTGTTCAGGACCATTCTCCGGGCCCTCGCGAAGTACGCGGCGACCCGGGCCGCCGAGCGCGAGGACCCGACGGCCGGCGCGATCGTGAACCTCCTCGGCGTGCTGACCGAGCGCGCCGACACCCGCTGCTGGCTGACCCTCCCCGACCGGCTCTCCGTGGCTCGACTCACGCTGCCCGCTGGTCGGCACGAGCTGCGCGTCGAGTATCTCGACCTTTCGGGTCGGGTCCTGCACCACGAAACCGAGACGGTCGACGTCGCCGACGGCGACTGGTTCTTTCTCAACCGGCGGGCTTTCTGACCCGCACCCCCCGCCGGCTCGCGACACGCCGCGCGTACGCCGGTCCGAGTCCTGGTACGATGAACCAGGAGCGCTGCTTCTCGGTCGTGCAGGAGGGCACTCGCAGCCGCGTCGCGTGGGCAAGACCGGCACGGCGGCTCCGCCGCGCCGTGGTCACGGCCTTGCTCGCCGTCGCGGCTCCTCCCGCGCCCGCCCTCGACCCCGACCTCGCGATCACCCAGTTGAGCCACGCCACGTGGCAGGAGGAGCTCCCGCAGAGCACCGTCCACACCCTCCTGCAGACCCGCGACGGGTACCTCTGGCTGGGCACCTACGAGGGGCTGGTGCGCTTCGACGGCGCCCGCTTCTCGGTCTTCGACCAGCTGCGCACCCGCAGCCTGCCCGGCTCCACGGTCCACCACCTGGCCGAGGACGCCGAGGGCCGGCTCTGGATCGCGTCCAACGGCGGCCTGAGCTGCCTCGAGAGGGGAGTCTTCCGGTCCTACACCACCTCGGACGGGCTGCCCAGCACCGTGGTCAAGGCCACCCACCCCGGCCCGAACGGCTCGGTGTGGGTCGGCACCGACCTCGGGCTGTGCCGGCTGGACGGGGACCGTTGCCACCCCATGCCGGGCCTCGACGGCGACACCGCGCCAGGGGTCTGGGCCCTGGACGCGGACCCTCGCGGGGTGTTGTGGGTCGCCACCGATCTCGGCCTCTACCGGGTCGACGAGGAGAGGGTCGCCCGGGTGTCGACCGCTGACGGGCTGCCTGACGACCTCTGCACCGCCGTGGTCGCGGGCCGCGACGGCTCGGTGTGGGTGGGGACCAACGGCGGCGTGGCCCGCATCGAGGGCGACCGGGTCGCGGCGACGATCACCCCGCGCGACGGCCTCCCCGACCCCTTCGTCCGCGCCCTGTGGGAGGACCGCGAGGGCAGCCTGTGGATCGGCACCGAGGACTCGGGGCTGAGCCGGTTCGCGGGCGGCGTCGTCACCACCTTCGGCAGTCGCCAGGGGCTCACCAGCAACTACGTCCGTTCCATCGCCGAGGACCGCGAGGGCAGCCTGTGGGTCGGCACCAACAGCGGTCTCAACCAGCTGCACGCCGGCAAGGTCCTGGTCTACACCTCGCTGGACGGCCTCTCCCACGACTTCGCCCGCACCATCCTCGCCGACCGCGACGGGTCGATCTGGATCGGCACCGACGGTGGCGGGGTCGACCGGTTCCGCGACGGCGCGTTCTCGACGTTCACGATCGAGGACGGTCTGTCGTCGAACTCGATCCGAGCGCTGCACCAGGCGGCCGACGGCAGCTTGTGGATCGGCACCCGCGCCGGGCTCGACCACTACGACGGCCGACGCTTCCGTCCCGTGACCACCGACGACGGGCTGTCGAGCAACCTGATCCGGGCGGTCCTCCAAGACCGGGACGGCACCCTCTGGGTCGGCACCGAGGGGCGCGGCCTGAACCGCCTCGTCGACGGGCGGATGGACGTGTTCACCACCGCCCACGGGCTCGCCGGCAACGACGTCCGCGCCATCTACGAGGACCGACTGGGGCGGTTGTGGATCGGCACCTTCGGGGGGTTGAGCTGCCTCGAGGACGGCCGCTTCACCACCTACCGCACCAGCGAGGGATTGCCGAGCGACATCGTCTTCGTCATCACCGAGGACCGCCGCGGCAACCTCTGGGTCGGCACCGAGGGGGGCCTCGGCCTCCTCCGGGATCGGTCGTTCGTGAGCCTGAACCTGACCTCGGGGCTCTACGACAACAAGGTGTTCCAGATCCTCGAGGACGACGACGGCCACCTGTGGATGAGCTCCAACCGCGGCGTTGCCCGGGTCGACCTGGACGGCCTGCTCGCGGTCGCCGACGGCCGCGCCTCCCGGGTCGAGGCGATCGGCTACAACCGCTCCGACGGACTCAAGGTCGACCAGTGCAATGGCGCCTCGCAGCCCGCCGGCTGCCGCGACCTCGAAGGGCGCCTCTGGTTCCCCACCGCCCGGGGCGTGGTGGTGGTCGACCCGAAACGCACCGGCGTCAACCCGCTGCCGCCCCCCGTGGTGCTCGAGGAGATCCTGGTGGATGGCGCCCGGGTCGACCCGAAGCACGCGTCCCGCCTGCCGGCCGGCAACACGGAGCTGGAGATCCACTACACCGGCCTGTCGTTCGTCGCCCCGGACAAGGTCCGCTTCCGATACCTCCTGGAGGGTTTCGACCGCCGCTGGGTCGAGGCCCGGGACCGCCGGACTGCGTACTACACCAACGTCCCGCCGGGTCGATATCGCTTCCGGGTGGTCGCCGCCAACAACGACGGCGTCTGGAACGAGGGCGGCGCCGAGTGGGCGTTCGAGATCGCGACGCCCCTCCACCGGACCTGGTGGGCCCTGGCCCTGTACCTCGCCGGCGCCGCGCTGGCGATCGCCACCGGGGTGCGCCTGCGGCTCGCTGCCGTCACCCGCCAGAACCAGCTCCTCGAGCAACGGGTCGCCGAACGAACGGCCGAGGTCGAGGACCGCAACCGCGCCCTTGCCGAGAAGATCCGCGAGCTCGAGGTCTCGCGGCGACGAGCCCACGATTCCGAGCAGCGGGCGCTGGAGGCGTCGCGGGCCAAGAGCATCTTCCTGTCCAACATGAGCCACGAGCTGCGGACGCCGCTCAACTCGATCATCGGCTTCGCCACGATCCTGTCCGAGAAGCTCCAGGGCAGCGTCGAGCCCCGCTTCGCCAAGTTCCTGCGCAACATCCTCGGCAGCGGACAGCACCTCCTCGGCTTGATCAACAACATCCTCGACCTGTCCAAGATCGAGGCCGGCCGGATGGAGTTCTTCCCGGAAAAGGTCGACCTGCGCCAGGTCTTCGACGACGTGAGCGAGGTCATGCGCGGGGTCGCCGCCGAGGGGAGGATCACGGTCGAGCTGGAGGTCCCGCCTGACCTGCCGTTCATCACCGCGGACGCCGGCAAGGTCAAGCAGGTGATGTTCAACCTGCTCTCCAACGCGGTGAAGTTCTCACCCCGTGGAGCGACCGTCACGGTCCGCGCGTCGCGGGTCGGAAGCGACGGGTCACCGCTCGACGGGGAGGCGGTGAGGATCGACGTCGTCGACCGCGGCATCGGCATCCGCGCCGAGGACCTCGACGCCATCTTCGAGGAGTTCCGGCAGGTTGACGACTCCTCGGGCCGTCGCTACCAGGGCACCGGCCTCGGCCTCACCCTGGTCCGCAAGCTCCTGGCGATGCACGGTGGCCGGGTGGAGGTCGAGTCGGAGCCGGGGCGGGGGAGCACCTTCACGGTCTACCTGCCCGTCGTGCTGCGGGGAAGCGGCGTCCCGGCCCTCGTCGAGGCGGAGCCGGGGGCGTTCCCGACCGGCGGGCCCGGACCCGGACGCGGCCGCTCCATCCTGGTGGTGGAGGACGAGCCGCACTCGTTCCACTCCCTCGCGGCGGCCCTCGAGAGCGAGGGCTACCGGGTGCTCGGGGCGAGGACCGGCGAGCAGGCTCTCCAGCTCATCGAGGAGGAGCGCCCGGTCCTGGTGTCACTCGACATCGTCCTCCCCGGGCTGGCCGGCTGGGATGTGCTCAAGGAGCTCAAATCCCGGCCCGCGACCCGCCACATCCCGGTGGTCATCGTGACCGTCCTCGCCAACCGGGACCTGGGTTTTGCCCTCGGCGCCGACGACTTCTTCACCAAACCGGTGGATCGGGCCGCATTCGTGAGCCGGGTCATGGAGCTGACCGACTCCGCCGACGGCCACAGGGTGCTCGTGATCGACGACGACCCCGCGGTGCACGACCTGCTCGACGCGGAGCTGGAACCGGCCGGGTACACTTTGCTTCGCGCCGACAACGGGGAGGACGGCCTCGAGCTGGCGCGAACCCAGGCCCCGTCGCTGGTGGTGCTCGACCTGATCATGCCGGGCATGAGCGGCTTCGAGGTGGCGGTCGAGCTCCGCGCCGACCCCCGCACCACCGCCCTCCCGATCGTGGTGCTGACGGCCAAAGACCTGACGGCGGAGGACCGGGCCACGCTGTCGGGCACGATCGCGGCGCTGATCCCCAAGGGGGGCGACGCGGCGGGCCGCGTGGTGGCCGCCGCGCGCGAGCTCCTCTCCCGGGGTTGACCGGACCCCGAGCGTCAGCGCCGACCCCCCCGTTGTCATCCCGAACGCGACCCCGAGCGTCAGCGCCCACCCCCCGTTGTCATCCCGAACGCGACCCCGAGCGTCAGCGAGGGGGAGCGGAGGGATCTGCCCCAGCGGAGGGAGCACCTTCGTTGGGGCAGATCCCTTCCCTCGCGTGCGCTCGGGACAGGCTCTGCCCTACGGGCTCCTCGGGAGGACAGGATGGGAAGCTCCTCGGGATGACGAGTCGTTTGGGTGCTTCCCCTTGCGCCTTCGCACCTTCGCGCCTTTGCGTTCCTTCCCGGTCGGGCTGCGCGGCGTGGTTGCACATCGGGTCGGGGTGTGGGTAGGGGGTCTCAGACGGGGCGGCAGACCACCACCAGCCGATTGGCGGGGACCACCCATCGCGCCAGCGCCTCCCCGACCTGCTCCGCGGTGCAGGTACGGTAGAGCTCGCCGGCCTCGTCCAGGTCGTGCACCGAGCCCCCGCGAAGGCTGAGCTCCGCCAGGTGACTGGCCCAGTACTGCGGCGCGCGGCCGGCGAGGTCCACGAGCTCCACCAGCTGCCGTCGGGCGACCTCGAGCTCCTCTGCCGGGGGACCGTCACGGGCCTCCTCGGCCAGCGTCCGGACGACCCGGTCCACCGCTTCCTCGGCCCGCTCCGGCGGCACGGCGCAGGCCACCGCGAGCATCGAAGCGGCGGGGAAAGCGCGCGACGGGCCGAAGCTGCACTGCGCCGAGTAGGTCAGCCCGTCGTGCTGGCGCAGGGTGCGGTGCAGCCGTTGCTCGAGGACCCGCTCCGCGAGGTGGAGCAGGCGCCGCTCGCGCGCCGAGCCCCAGGCCGCCGCCCGGTGACCCACCAGCACGGCCGCCCGCGGGGTCACCGTCGGCACCGCCACCGAGAGCTCCGTCGGCCCCGGCCGCACGGGGAGCTTGCGCAGGGGGTCGAGCTCGGGCGCCGACCGCCGTCGCCCGGGCAGGGAGCCGAGCGACCACCGCGCCAGGTCGACCATCCGGTCAACCTCGAGGTCGCCCACGATGGCGGCCTCCAGCGGCGCCGCGCCCACCAGCCCGTCAACCCACGACTGCGCCAGATCCAGCGAGACCGCCCGGGCTCGCTCCGCCGTCACCACCTGGAAGCGGTGGTCGCCGCCGGTCAGCAGCGACACCGCGGCAGACGCCAGGCTGGACTCGACGCTGCTGACCCGGTCCGTGGCCTGGCGCTCGACCACGCGACGCCAGCGGTCCAGCGCCGACGGCTCGATTCTCGGCTCGGCCAGCAGGAGGTGGAGCGCCTCGAACGCGACCTCGAGGTCCTCGCCGCCGGCTGACAGGCGGACCGACACCAGGTCCTCGTCCACCCAGCCGGAGAGGTCGAACGTCCGCGTTGCCATCACCCGCCGGAACATCGCCGAGGGGTGGCGGCGACACGCGGGCACGGCGAAGACCGCAGCCCCCGCTGCGGTCAGGCCCACCTCGTCGACCCCCTCCAGGATCCGGCCGCCGGCGAGACCGACGTGCACCAGAACCCGGCCGGGCAGCCGGTCCATGGGACGGAGGTGCACGAGCACCCCGTTGTCGAGGGTCAGCGACACCACCGCCCCGCCGTCCGCCTCGGCCCGGCCCGTGACGGCGCCGGCCGACGGCCGCGGGACGAGGAGCCGATCCTCGCCACGCCGGTGAGCCGGCGGGCCGGGGTCGCGGCCCAGTACGGCAGCGTGCAGGCGCAGGAGGTCCTCCGCCTCCGGCGCCTCCGGCTCGAGGCTGTCGGGACCGACCACGAGCACCAGCTGGCGTTGCGGGTCGAAGCGACGGGCCAACGCCGACGCCACCTCGTCACCGCCCACACCCGGCAGGAGCCGCTCGAGCAGGTCTCTCTTCTGGGCGGCGGACACCGGCAGGCGACCGGCCCTCACCGCCACGTGGAGCTCCCGGGCCACCGCCTCGGGGTCGCGGAAGGACGCGCCGCGGTCCGCATCCTGGGCCCGGGCGCGAGCGGCGACCCGCGCGTCCTCCAGCTCCGCCGGAAGCGGGCCGTGAAGACGCATCCGGTGCAGCTCCGCGAGCAGCGACGCCAGCGACGCCGCCACTGTCCCCCCGCCGCAGGAGGCCACCGCGCGGGCCTGCGTCACGCACCCGAGCAGCGGCGTCACCGCCGCCGACGCGGCGTCGAACGGCGCGTCCTCTCCAGCTGCCAGCTCGGCCAGCCGGCGGTTGAGAGTGAAGAGGCCCAGGTCCTCGAGGAGGACCGAGCGGAGGTCGCCCATCACCTTGGGGGCCACGGACGGCCACACCGAGACGACCCGCACCTCGGTGTCCACCACCTCGGGGTCGAGGACCAGGCCGACGCGAGTCGGCCCCGCCACCCCGGCGCCGGTATCCGGCGGCGGGACGAGGTCCCCAGCGGGCCAGTCGCCGAAGTGATCCTCCACCGCGACCCGGACCCGCTCCGGGTCGAAGTCGCCGACCACGAGCAGGGTCGAGGCACCCGGCCGATACCACCGATCGTAGAAGCCCCGCAGCCGGTCCGCGGTCGCTGCGGCGATCGAGCCTTCGACCCCGAGGGGGTGACGCTCGGCCAGCCTGGCGTCGGGCACCATGAGGCGCAGGACCCTCTCGCGCACCCGCTCGACGGCGCCGCGGTCGGCTCGAACCTCCTCCAGGATCACCCGCCGCTCACGCTCCACCTCCCGCTCGTCCAGGGCGAGGCCCGAGGCGATGTCCGCGAGGCAGCTCAGGCCGACCGCCAGGGCGGCCTCGTCCTGGCCGGGGAGGAGCAGGCAGTAGGCGGTGTCGACGGTCGAGGTGAACGCGTTCAGCTTCCGGCCCGAGGCGAGCCCGAGCGCGGCGAGGCTACGTTCGATGCCGCCGGGTGGAAACCGGCGCGAGCCGCGAAAGGCGAGGTGCTCGACGAAGTGGGCCAGGCCCCGCTCCGCCTCCCGCTCGTGGAGGGAGCCGCAGCGCACCACCAGCCAGAGCGCGACCCGGGGCGGCGGCCGGCGACTCGGCCGCAGCACCACGGTCAGACCGTTGCCGAGGCGGAGCTGCTCCACCTCGGGGTCGACCGGCAGGGGGGCGTCAAGCGACAACGGCGAGCCCATGGGGACTCAGTGTATCGGGCTCCCCCCCGCCGGTCGAGGCGCGGAGGTCGAGGAGGCCGTTGCGATGTGGGTGTTTCGAGCGGGTGATGGCCGGTGGAGCAGCCCCCAGTGCAGCACGGGCCGTGACAGCGACAGGGGCAGGGGGCAGCGACGGCGTCAGGCACATGGAACAGCACGACCCCCGCCGAGGTTCTCACGATCGGACGCACGACCTGCGATGCCGACCTTCGACCCGACGCTCGCCCTCGACCTCGACCAGGCCCACGAACGGGCCGCGCGCAGCGCGTTCCACGCTGCCGCGGGACCCCTGCCGGGGCGGGTCGGCCTCGAGCCCGAGCTGCTGCCGATCCGGGTCGACAACCGCCTCCGGCCTGCCGGCCGCGTCCCCCTGCGGGGTACCGGCGGGATCGTCGAACTGGTCGACGGGATCGCGGCGTCCGCCCCGCGGGTGCGGCCGCGCCAGGGGCCGTCGGCCGGGCCCTGGGAGTTTCCCCTCACCCAGGGTGGCCGCCTCACCTTCGAACCCGGGGCGCAGGTCGAGCACTCCACCGCCGTCCACCCCACCGTCGCCGCGGCCGTGGACGACGTCAACGACGTCGTCGGGCTCCTCCAGGGCGCCCTCGCCGAGCACGGGGTCACCCTGGCCGCCGCCGGGGTCGACCGCTGGCACCCCCTCGAAACCGTCCCCCAGCAGCTCGAGGCCGGCAGGTACGTCGCGATGGACCACCACTACCGGCGCATCGGCCCGTGGGGGGCAGTGATGATGCGCCACACCACCAGCCTGCAGCTCAACCTCGACCTCGGGCCCGACGGGGTCTGGCAGGAGCGGTGGCTGCTCGCCAACCTCGTGAGCCCGCTGGTGACGGCCACCTTCGCCTCCAGCCCGGCGGAGGGCTTGGCGTCGCTGCGGGCGCGGGCCTGGCAGGAGCTGGACCCCTCCCGGACCGGCTTCCCCAGGCTGCTCGTGACCGGCAACGGCGCCGACCCCGGGAGGCAGTGGTCGCAGGCCGCGCTCGACGCCCAGGTGATGCTCGTCCGCCGCAGCGACGGCGGAGTCGTCCCCTTCGAGCCCGCGATGTCGTTCGCGACCTGGGTCAGCGAAGGCCACCCGGTGCACGGTCGTCCCACCGCGGACGACCTCGACTACCACCTCACCACCCTGTTCTTCGAGGTCCGGCCCCGTGGATTCCTCGAGCTGCGAGCCGCCGACGCCCTCCCGGGCCGGATGAGAGGCGCGGCGGTCGCCCTCGTCACCGCCGTCCTCTACGACGACCGCGCCCGCGCCGAGGCCCTCACCACCTTGAGTCCCATCCGCCCGCGCCTTCACGAGCTCTGGCGGCGGGCGTCCTCCGCAGGGCTTCGCGACCCCGAGCTCGCCGGCCTGGCGAGAGAAGTCTGGGCCAGCGCCGCGGCCGGCATCGGCCGCCTTCCCGCCGGATTCGTCGGCGCCACGATCCAGCGCGAGGCTCACGCCTTCCTCGAACGCTACACTTTCGCGAGCCGAGCCCCGGGGGACGAGATCGACGCGTTGGATCGCGAGGACCCGGCACTGGCCCTCGCCTGGGCGAGCGACGGTTGGAGCCGCTGCGCCGGGCTCCGCTCCGCAGGCTGATCGGACCGCCGCAGGCTGGTAAGATAGGAACGGTTGCCCCGATGTGGTCGATGACCCGCCCGCCGGCAGAGGCCGAGGGAGGCCCGCGAAGGAGGAGGCCATGCGCCGTGTGCCGTCCGCAGTCGTCGCCCTGGTCCTGACCCTGGCCGTGGCGCCGCCCGCACCGGCCCAGGAGAAGCACCTCGGCGAGGTGGCCGAGAGCATCCGGCTCAACCGCCCCGCGGGGGAACCCGTGGTCATCGACGACCAGGCCCTCCCCCCCGCCGTGGCGCCGGTCGAGGTGACCACCTACCCGGAGCGCCTCGCGGGCCTCGTCGCGGCCTACCGGAGCGCGGTGCAGCAGCTCGAGACCACCCTCGCCGAGATGGACCGGGGCATGGTCCTGTACGACCCGGCGTGGCGGGAGTCGGTGGAGGACGCCTGCCTGCGTCTCGAGGAGCTCGGGATCGAGGTTGCCGCCGCCGCCCCGGAGCCGGCCTACGCCGAAGCCCACGAGGCGACCCGGGAGGCCGCCGGCGAGTACGCGCTGGCCGTCGCCGCCGTGCGGCGGGCCGTCGCCGACATGACCCCCACCATCGGCGAGCGATACGTCCACCTCAGGGAAGGGCGGCTCCGGCTCGAGCGGGCCCAGGCCCTGGCGGAGGAGACCCGCAGGGCACTCGAGCTGGCGTCGGAGCCGGAGGAGCTCACCCGCATGGCGAGCTTCGACGGCGGGTCGGCGCTGTGCGCCTCCCGCTACCCCGAAGACCTCCAGCTCCAGCGGCACTGCGTGGCCGTGCAGGGGCGAGCGGCCCGCGAGCTCGTCGACCGCACAGCCTACGGCCTGGACCTCGACGAGGGAACCTTCAACACCATCCGCAACCGCTGTCAGGCGGAGTGGGACACCGACTACGAAGGTCGCAACGCGTGCGAGAAGAGGGAGCTCGCCGCCCTGCCGGCGGAGTAGCACTCGGCGATCGTCTGGCAGCTGTCCGGTTCCCCCATCCACCGCAGAACGCAAAGGCGCAAGGAGTGAGACGCAGAGCCACCCTCCCGCCCGGAGGCGCGGAGCCGCCCGCCCGCCCGTTCAACGCAGAGGCGCAGAGACGGAGAGGAACGCGAGCGCCCAGGAAGACCTGGCATCGCGGACGATGTCATGCCCCTGCCAACGTGAAAGTTGCGCGCGCTCTGCGGTGTGAATCGTGCCGAAACGCACCGACTTCTGAACCGAGAGCAGCGCAAAGGCGCTACCCCTTCGCCGGGACGGTGCCCGGCGACGGAGGCCGCCTTGCGGCATGAGCTGCGGCGTCTTGCCTTCGACGGGGGGTCTTGGTTGCCGTAAGGGTCGTGAAAATGACCGCTTGGGAAAGCAGGAAGCCAGGAAGGGGAGGCCGGATCAGGGGGCCGGTCTCGCCCTCGAGCCTCGTGCACAGGCCGTGAGGCGGCCAGCACCTTCGTAGGGGCGCGACATGTCGCGCCCGCAATGCCGTCGCACACTACTTGCTTCGTGCGACAGAGCGTCTGGTGCTTTCGAGCTGTGTCGGAAGAGGTTGCGGCTCCGCGGGCGCGACATGTCGCGCCCCTACGGACGTGCGGGCGTCGCGGCGCCCTCGTGGCGTCTTCGCGTTCTTCCCTTCGACCGCCGCGCATCGCCGAACCCTCGGGTTGCGGGCGGTGCCCGCGCTGGGTCCCGGCGCTGCTCCGCGGATCGGCGTTCACCCCTCGCGCAGCGACCCGCGGACGCCCTGAAGCCCCTCGCACCGGGAGTCGAGGGCCGCGCCTCGCCGGGGTCCCGTCAGATGGGGATCTCGTGCCGCCAGCCGAACGGGTCCTCCTCTGTGGCGGTCTGGATCCCCACCAGCTTGTCGTAGAGCTGACGCCAGCGCTCGTCGAAGGAGAACGCCCAGCGGCGCTGGCCGTCGACGATCTCGCGAATCCAGGTGATGACCGCCGCGGTCCCGCAGCAGGCCGCCGCGTCGAGCTCACCCAGCTCCTCGAGGGGGATCTGCCGGGTCTCGGTCGGCCAGGAGAACAGCTCGGCGGCGATCTGCATCAGCGACATCCGGGTGATGGACGGCAGGATGCTGGCGGAGTCCGGTGTGATCAGGGTCCGGCCCTTCAGCCCGAGGAAGTTCGCGGCGCCGATCTCCTCGATGAAGCGGTGCTCGGCGGGGTCGAGGTAGAGGGCCTCGGCGAAGCCCGCCTCGCGCGCCTGGCAGCCGGGGGTGAAGGAGCAGGCGTAGTTGCCGCCGGCCTTGACGTGCCCGGTTCCGTGCGGCGCCGCCCGGTCGAGGGGGCTGACCATGAACGACTTGCCCTGGTCGGGGCCGAACCCCCCCCGGAAGTACGGGCCGACCGGGGTGACGAAGATCCGGAAGAGGAAACGGGATGCGGGCTTCACCCCGACGTTGTCGCCCACCCCGAGGTAGAAGGGCCGCAAGTACAGCGCCGCGCCGCTGCCGTACGGGGGGATGTAGGGGAAGTTGGCCGCGACCACCTCCTCGACCCCTCGCAGAAACAGCTCCTCCGGCACCTCGGGGCCGCGCAGGTAGACCGCGCCGCGGCTCATTCTGCGGGCGTTGTCCAGGGGTCTGAACGCGTAGACCTTGCCGTCGGCGCCGGTCTGCGCCTTCATCCCCTCGAACAGCTGCTGGCCGTAGTGGAGACACTGGCTGCCCTCGGGCAGGCGCAGCTGGTTGTCCTCCAACAGCCCGCGAACCCGCCACACGCCGTGCTCGAAAACCGCCTCGAAACGGTAGGGACAGTCCGTGTACTCGAACCTCAGGCTGGCGAAGTCGAGGTCGACTGTCCTGCGATCACCGATGAAGTAGTAGCGCGGTTTCTCCATCGTGCACCCTCCCCTGGTCGAGACTGAGACCCATCACCGACCTCGCGCGATCGCGCGGTGAGCACCGCCTGTCCCGTGCAGACCGGAAAGCGAGCCAGCCGATCCTGAGCCTGGTCGGCGTCACGGCGCGACGACTCTAGCACGGGCCGACGACCGTTCCAAACAACCTCTCATCCCGAGACCGTTGCGATGTGGGTCTTCCGAGCGGGCGACGGCCGATGGAGCAGCCTGCAGTGCAGCACAAGCCGTGACAGCGACAGGGGCAGGGGGCAACGACGGCGTCAGGGACCAGGGACAGCGTCAGCGAGCGGTGACAGGGGCAGCGGCAGCTCTCAGCGACAGGGGCAGCGACAGCGGCAGCGGCAGGAATCAGCGACAGCGTCAGCCGCCAGCGTCAGGGGCGGGACCAGCGTCGTCACAACCGCGCTCGAAGTGGGGCCGCTCACGCCCTCGGGTGCAGCAGCCGCCAGGTCATGGCGCGGACCTGGTCGAAGAGGCCGAGGGCTCCTCGGGCGCGCCCGACGTCGACCGCTCCCGCCCCGGCCAGCAGCCGGAGGTGGGTGTCAACCTCCTTGGCCGAGGCATAGGCGATCCGCCAGTGGTGGAGCCGGTCTCGACCGGACCGACTGTGCCCTTCCGAGAGGTTGGCGGCGACCGAGCTCGCGGACCTGACAACCTGGTCGGCGAAGCTCGCGAGCGGCGGGGGCACCCTCCGGGCGATCGCGAGGGCTTCTCCTGCGGCCTGCAGGGCGGTGGTGAGGGCGATGAGCTGGTTCGAGGGGGCTGCGAGCATGGTCACCTCCGCTCGCTGCCGCTGTCGCTGCTCGCTGCCGCTGCCGCTGCTCGCTGCCGCTGCCGCTGCCGCTGATGCTGGGGTGAAATCGGCCGAGCCGGCTCCCTGGCAGCATCGCCCTCCCCGTCACCGTTGACTCCCCCTGGGGTGAGGACCTCCCACCACCCCGCTCAGGCTGCGGTGCGGCAACGTCCTGTCAACAGCGCAATGGCCTGCCGAAAAGGTCGCGGAGGGACCCTCCACAACTGGAGAGGATCCCCCACCCCGCTCGCGCGCGGCTTCGGGAGGACAGGTCCCTGGGGGCTCGCTCCCGGGGGCAGGGAGGAGGACTCCAGCCGAGCCGGGGCCGCGAGGGTCCGCCGCCGCCTCCACCGCGCCCCCCCCGAGCCAACGCACCGCGCACACCTCGCCGAGCCGGCCCACCCGCTCCATCCGGTGTCCGCGCCGCTCGAGCTCGGCGGCGGTCTCGGGGGAGAGGGCGTCCTCCTCGGCCCGGAGCAGGTCCGGCAGCCACTGGTGGTGCAGCCGCGGCCGGTCGACCGCCCGCTGCAGGGGGTCGCCGTCCACCAGCAGGTTGAGCACCACCTGGGCCACCGCGGTCGGGATCCGCGACCCGCCGGGGGAGCCGACGGCGAGGACCTCCCCTTCCCGCCAGGCGACGGCCGGGGCCATGGAGGAGAGCATGCGCTTGCCCGGCCCGACCTCGTTCGCCTCCCCCTGCACCAGCCCGTAGAGGTTCGGCACCCCTGGCGCCGCGGCAAAGTCGTCCATCTCGTTGTTGAGCAGGAAGCCCAGGCCGGGCACCAGCAGCCCGCACCCGAACCCTCCGTTCAGGGTGGTGGTGAGGCTGACCGCGTTGCCGTCGCCGTCCACCACCGCCAGGTGGGTGGTCGCTGCGGCCTCGGCGGTCGGGCGCGCCGGCCAGGGGAGGACCCGCGCCGACGGGGTCGCCCGCGCGCCGTCCACCTCCGCCGCCCTGCGGTCGAGCCAGGCCGGCGCGAGCAGGTCGGACGTCTCGGCCCGGGTGGTGGCCGGGTCCCCCAGCAGCGTGCGGTCCGCGAAGGCCCTCCGCCACGTCTCCGCCAGCAGGTGGGCGCGATCGGCGCCGGAACGCGGCTGCTGCGCGTAGCCGAGACGGTCGGCCAGGCCCAGGGTCTGGCCGAGGATGACCCCTCCGGAGGAGGGCAACGGCATCGACGCCACCTGGAAGCCGAAGGCCTCGAAACGTACCGGGTCCCTCCAGGCGGGGGCGTAGCCCTCAAGGTCCCGGGCCGCGAGGACCCCGCCGTGGCGCGCCGAGGCCGCTTCCACGGCGGCAGCGGCAGGCCCCGTCATGATCGCCGCCGGGCCCTGCGCCGCGTAGGCCCGAAGGGTCGCGCCCAGCTCCGGAAGCTGCATCGCACACCCCGCCGCGGGCGGGCTGCCCCCGGGGAGCCACACCGCGGCGGTCTCGGGGAAACGTGCGAGCAGGCCGGCCTCGCCCGCGAGCTCGGCGGCGAGCCGCTCGGTGACCACAAATCCTCCCTCGGCCAGACGAACGGCGGGCGCCACGACCCGCGCCCAGGGCAGCCTGCCAAACCTGCGGTGCAGCTCGTGGAGGCCGGCCGCCGAGCCAGGCACCCCCGCCGCCAGCGGCCCGACCAGGCTCCGCTCAGGGTCCGGGCGCCCCCTCGCGTCCAGGAACATGTCCCGGCTCGCGGCCGACGGGGCGGTCTCGCGGAAGTCGAGCGCCGCCACCTCCGCACCGACGCGGACCACCGCGAAGCCGCCGCCGCCGAGGTTGCCGGCGATGGGGTGCACCACCGCCAGGGCGACGGCGGTGGCCACCGCAGCGTCGGCCGCGTTGCCGCCGGCCTCGAGCACCTCGAGCCCGGCCGCCGTGGCGGCCGGCGCCGCCGACGCCACCGCGCCGCCCCGGCCGTGCGGCGCCACGGGGCCTGCGGCCCCGAGGGGGCCGGCGAAAACCACTGCAACGACGACTCCGAGCCACGCGGAACGAGGGGCTGAGCTCATGGCGGAGAGTCTCTCACAGCAAACCACGAAGACGCGAAGGACGCGAGAAGAGTCCTCCTGCAGATCGCCTCTGCGTTGCTCTCGGCTCAGGAGTCGGTGCGTTTCGGCACGATTCCCACCGCAGACCTCGCGCGACTCTCACGCTCGCAGTGGAATGCGCGCCTCAGCTCACCTGTCTTCCCGAACGCGAGCGCCCACCACCACCCCGTCATCCCGAACGCGAGCGCAGCGAGCGGAGGGATCTGCCCCGGCGGAGGGAGCGCCTTCGTCGAGGCAGATCCCTCGTCAGCCTTCGGCTTCCTCGGGATGACAGGTTGTGTGGGTGCTCCCCTTTGCGCCTTCGCGCCTTTGCGTTCCTTCCCTCTCGAGCCCTCGCGGGGTCGAGGTTGTTGGGTTGCGGGCGGTGCCCGCGCTGGGCACTTCGCGTCTTCGCGGTTCGAGCTCTCTCGTCGCTCCGCGGTCAACTGCGGCATCGAGGAGGTCGATGCCGGGCATGGGTTGCCGGCCCGGGCCCGCGCTGAGACCGAGTCGTGACTCCGGGCAAGGAGGGGGCGGACCGCGAGCGAACCTGAAGCGGTCTCCGGTCGTATACACCCTTTGAAGGAGCTGAGCCATGGAGCCTGTCGCACGCCCCGCCGGGGACGTCACTCGCCCCAAGGTCGACCCGGCGACGACCATCCGCAGCGCCATCCGTCGCCTGCACGACCTGGACGCCTGCTGTGCCCGCCGCCTCGAGGCCCTGGCCTTCCTCCTCGCCCGCATCGCCGACGCCGACGACGTTGTCAGCGAACCCGAGCGGTCCCGGATGGAGGAGGTCGTCGCCGCCCGCGGCGCCCTGCCCGTAGAGCTCGCGGTCCTGCTGGTGGAGATCGCAACCCATCGCCGGCGCGCCGCCGACGCGGGTGGGGCCTATCGCATGAGCCGTGAGCTGCGTCTCGGTGCGACCACCTCGGAGCGGGAGCACCTCATCGCCTGCCTGCTCGAGGTCGCCGCCGCCGACGGGCTCGACCCGCGGGAGCGGGCGGAGCTGGCCCAGGTCGCCGCCGAGCTGGGGTTCGACCTCAAGGACGCGATCGGGCACGGCTGACCTCCCGTGCCAGCACCCGCTCCTGACGGGACGCCATCCCCTCCGGGCGAGTCACCGATCGAGCGGTTTCGACAGGGGAAGTAGCACCAGCTCGGCCTCGTGCCGCGGGCAGCAGCGACAGGCTTTCTCGGCCCCCTTCCCGCAGCAGCTGCCCTTGAGACCCGCAGCCTCCAGCCGCCTCACACGGCGCAGCGCCTCGCGGGCCTTGCCGCGCCCCTCGCCGCGCGCCGCCTTCCTCGCCCGTTTGCGGAGCTTCCTCAGCCGGCGGTTGAAGTCCTCCACCGAGACCGCCCCGAGCTGCGCCTTCTTGCCCACGCCTGCCTGCAACCGGCCAGCGCCCGGTCCTGTTCCCGGTTCGGGGAGATCACGGGTACCGGAGGAGAGCCCCACACCGCCCGGGAGTGCGACAATGGCCGACGATGCTGTCGCTCGCCCGTGTCCGTGCCGTTCTCGCCGGCCGCCGCCTCGAGGACGGCGGGGCGGAGGGACCTCGCCGCGCGGCCGTAGCCACAATCCTGCGCGACGGTCTCACCACCGCCGAGCTCCTGTTCATCCACCGCGCCGACGACCCCCACGACCCCTGGTCCGGGCACATGGCCTTCCCCGGGGGCCGGGTCGAACCGCACGACCCGAGCCCCCTCGCGGCGGCGGTTCGGGAGACCCGCGAGGAGGTTGCGGTCGAGCTCGACCCGTCGGCGGAGCTGATCGGGCGGTTGACGGCGGTGCCCGCGATGGCCCGCGGAAAACCCCTCGGCATGGCCGTCCTGCCGTTCGTCTTCGCCCTCGAGCGCCCGGTCGAGATGCGGCTCAGCCCCGAGGTCCAGGCGGTGGTGTGGGTGCCGCTGGGCTTCCTCGCCGACCCCGCCAACCGCTCGACCTTGATCTGGCAGTTGGACGGCGCCAAGGTCACCCTCCCCTGCTACCGGTTCGGGGGGCACACCATCTGGGGTCTCACCCTGCGGATGGCGGACGAGCTGCTGGACCTGCTCACCGGGGGGACGCACCGTCGAGGCGCTCGGCGCTGACCGCCCCCCCGACTCGAGGGGTCAGCACGTACACCGAGCCCCGCAGGCAGGCCAGGTACATGCGGTCCTTCCCGTCGACGGCGAAGTAGTAGGGGACGCCGAGCCTCTCCACCAGACCGCTCAGGTCCTCCCAGCGACCGTGCTCGAAATCGGACCAGGAGCGCCAGCGAATCAGGCTGTACCGGTTGGGGTCGTCGTCGGCGCGGGGGGTGCCCATGAAGAAGTTGGAGCCGTACCAGTACCCGGCGAAGTACTCGACGTCATTGAGGACCAGGCCGGTGGTGGACCAGGTGCCGCTCGGGGCTTCCTGCTTCTTGCCCGGGGCGACGAACGCCCGCGCGCGGCCGGTGGCGAAGTCGTCCACCCGCACGACCTGTCCCTTGGCCGAGCCGATCACCCAGACGTCGCCCCGCACTGCCGACACCGAGCGGGCGTACCCGAGCTCCTGCGGCTCGAACTGCAGGAACGCCTCCTCGACCCCGAACGTCCGGAACCGGTAGAGACGGCAGGTGGCGTCGATGACGTAGAGCAGCCCGCTCGAGGGCTCGAAGACGATGTCGTGGGGCTTGTCCAGGGGCTGACCGGCGATGCTGGCGACGCTGGCGCCGTCGGGGTCGTCCAGGTGCTCCAGGCGGACGATGCGGTGGTTGTCGGTGTCGGCGACGTAGTAGGCGCCGTCCGCGCCGAGGGCGATCGCATGGGGGTGGTTGAGCTCGACCCGCGAATCCGTCCACTCCCCCCCGCTCCCCTGGCTGCGGTAGCGCAGGCGGCTGGTGCCGTAGTCGACGATGATCTCCTCACCGTCGAGCACGATCACCTGGGTCGGCCGGAAGAACTGCCCCCTGACCTGGTCCCGGTGGAAGATGACCTCGGCGTCGAGGGTCTCGACCACACGGGCGCACCCCTGGAGGACGCCCACCAGCGCCACCGCCACCCCGACGAGAGCACGCCACCTCATCACGAGTCGACTCCGATCCAGAGAGGCCCTCTCCCCGACCCCGCGGGGGCCGCATCCTAACAGGAGGTTCGCCGCCGGTCGAGGGCCACCGCAGCCGAGGCCGTTGCGAGGTCGACGGGACGGTGACCCAGCGCAGCCCGAGCTGCTGCCAGGGAGCCGGCTCGGCTGATTTCACCCCGGCGGCAGCGGCAGGGGCAGCGGCAGCGACAGCGACAGCGACAGGGGCAGCGGCATGGGCAGGGGCAGAGACAGCGGGCAGCGGGCAGCGGGCAGCGGCCAGGGGTGGGGCTGACCGTGGCGGTCGGCATGGTCACCTCCGGGTCGTCCATGTCGCTTTGCGGGCAGCTGCCGGGGCGGCCGGGCAGGGCGGGACAGCAGCCCCCGTTGCCGGGATCGGCTATCATGCGACGCCCGGAAGATGCGGGGAGCCGGTCGCGTTGACTCCCCGGGGGGGAGTCGATGACCTGGAACTACTCCAAGAAGACCACCGAGCTGTTCATGGCCGCAGTCCACGGCGAACCCGGCACCCACCTCGGCGAGATCGAGGACCCCGACGGTATCGGCGAGCACGGCTCCATCGCCTGCGGCGACGCGCTGCGGTTCACCTTCCGGGTCGAGCGTCATCCGGACGACCCGACCCAGGACCGGATCACCGAGGCCCGCTACCTGACCTTCGGCTGCACCTCGGCCATCGCCGCCTCGGAAGCGCTGTGCGCCATCATCGAGGAGGGGTCCTACACCCCCATCGAGGCGCTCGAGGTCACCAACCAGGACATCGTCAACTACCTCGGCGGCCTGCCCGAGCAAAAGATCCACTGCTCGGTCATGGGCGCCGAGGCGCTCGAGGCCGCGGTCTTCAACTGGGCCCAGAAGCGCGGCGTGGACCTCTCGGAGCTCGGCGTCGACATCCGCCGCGAGGAGCAGGACGAGGGGCGTGTCGTCTGCAAGTGCTTCGGCCTCACCGAGCCCTACCTCCGCCGCAAGATCAGGGAGCTCGACCTGCGCACCATCGCCGACATCACCAACGCGGTCAAGGCGGGCGGCGCGTGCATGACCTGCCACCATCAGCCGGGGGGCCTGCAGGACCTGCTCGACGAGACCTGGGGCCGCCGACCGGCGGTGTTCGTCGAGCTGCCCGTGCTGCCCACCCCGCACGTGGAGGCGTCGCCGGAGCGGCCGGAGGTGTCCCCCTTCAAGTTCGCCAAGAAGGTGGAGCAGGTGCTCGAGGAGTACATCCGGCCGCAGCTGGCCCGGGATGGCGGCGACATCGAGCTGGTGGACATCAAGGACACCCTGGTCTACTGCCGCCTCACCGGCGCCTGTGCCGGGTGCAGCGGCGGTTTCAAGACCCTCAAGGTGCTGGTGGAGCAGTCGCTCAAGGACCAGGTCGACCAGCGCATCCGGGTCATCGAGGTCTGAGTGGCGAACCTCCCTCCCACCCCGGACGCAACGACGCGAGGAGTTGACAGGATCCCAGGTTCCTTGCGACTTTGCCTCCTTGGCGTCTTTGCGTTTTCTTCGGGCGGGCGGGGGAAGCTGAAAGCTGAGAGCTGACAGCCGCTCTCGAGCTGTCGAGCCCGAGGAGTGACGATGACCGTGATCTACCTCGACAACAACGCCACCACCGCGGTGGCCCCCGAAGTCCTCGAAGCGATGCTGCCCTACCTCTCGTCCGAGTACTTCAACCCGAGCTCGATGTACGAGGCGGCCCGCGGCCCCGCGGACACCGTGGCCGCAGCCCGGCGCACCATCGCCCACGCCCTGGGCGGGGTGCGGCCCGACGAGCTCCTGTTCACCTCCTGCGCCACCGAGAGCAACAACGCCGCCCTGTTCGGAGTGGTCGCCGCCGCCAGCGGGCGCCGGCACGTCATCACCACCGCCGTCGAGCACCCGGCGGTGCTGGAGGTGGCCGAGGAGCTCGCCCGCCGCGGGCTCGAGGTCACCTCTCTGCCGGTGGACCCCCAGGGCCGACTCGACCCCGCCGACCTCGTCCGCGCGCTGCGCAGCGACACCCTGCTGGTGTCGATCATGCACGCCAACAACGAGACCGGGGTGGTGTTCCCCATCGCGGAGCTGGCCCGCCTGGCCAAGGAGACCGACCCCGCCATCGTCGTCCACACCGACGCCACCCAGACCGCCGGCAAGCTCCCGCTGGACCTGCGCGGGACGCTGCGCCACGTCGACCTCCTCTCCTTCTCCGGCCACAAGCTGCACGCACCCAAGGGGGTCGGGGCGCTGTTCGTGCGCCGCGGCGCGCCGTGGCGACCGTTCCTGCTCGGCGGACACCAGGAGGGGGGCCGCCGGGCCGGGACCGAAAACGTCGCCTTCATCGTCGGTCTCGCCCGCGCGCTCGAGCTGGCCGAAGCCAGCCACGACCGGGACGAGGCGCGGGTCGTGGCGCTGCGCGACCGGCTCGAGAGGGAGCTCCTGGCCCGCATCCCGTACGTGGTGGTGAACGGCGCCGGCGCGCCCCGACTCGGCAACACCCTGAACCTCTCCTGCCACTTCGTCGAGGGGGAGGGGATCCTCTACCAGCTGTCGAGCCACGGCATCTGCGCCTCCTCCGGCTCGGCCTGCACCTCCGGCTCGCTGGAGCCCTCCCACGTCCTGCGGGCCATGAAGATCCCCTTCACCGCCATCCACGGTTCGGTCCGCTTCTCCCTGAGCCGGTACACCACGGCGGAGGAGGTGGACCGGGTCGTGGAGGTCCTGCCGGAGGTGGTCGCCAACCTGCGCCGCCTGTCCCCCTACTGGGACACGGCCGCCAACCGACCCCGCCCCGAAGCGATGCGGATGCTGACCGAGGTGCGCTGAAGATCCCTCTCGGCCCCAAGGGCTTGACAGGCTTGCCTATTGACGGGTGCCGGCCGTCGCCGTAGCATCGGATGATGGCAATGCGACCAGAGGATGGAAGGAGGTTCAATGTGATCGCCATGAGTCGTAGGCAGATTTTCCTTGCCGCAGCGGTGGTGGTGCTCGCGCCAACGCTGACCTGGGGCGCCGGCTTCGCCCTGTTCGAGCACGGCAACCGCGCCATGGCCATGGGCGGCGCGTTCACCGGCCTCGCCGACGACCCCTCGGCGCTGTACTGGAACCCCGCCGGCACCGCGTTCCAGCTCGACGAAGGCGTCAAGGTGATGGCGGGCGTCACGTTCATCACCGCCACCCAGGACTTCTACGGCGACTCGCCCTACCCGGGCGACGGCTACGAGGCGAGCCAGGAGGACCAGGTCTTCTTCCCTCCACACTTCTACGTGGTCTACCCGCTCGGCGACCGCATCGCGCTCAACTTCGCGATGATGACGCCGTTCGGCCTCGGCACCTGGTGGGACGAGGGGCACGCCGGCCGCTTCATCTCCAAGCGGGCCGACCTCAAGCTGTACAACATGTCCCCCGGAATCGCCTTCAAGGTCAACGACAACGTCGGCGTGGCGGTCGGGCTGGACTACGGCATCGGCCAGGTCGACCTGACCCGGAACATCGGGCTCGTCAACCCCTACACCCAGCAGCTGGCGGACATCGGCCAGGTCCACATCCACAGCGACGACCTGTCCAACGACGGCTTCGGCTGGAATGCCAGCATCCACGCCAAGCTCGCCCACGGGTTCTCGGTGGGCGCCACCTACCGCTCGGCTATCGAGGTGGACTTCGAGGGGGTGGGGTCCTTCACCCAGTACCCCACCGGCTACCCGGACTTCGACGCGGTCGTCGGCTCGATCATCCCCTTCGGCCAGAAGGCCAACCTGACCAGCCGGATCGAGTTCCCGGAGTACTGGACGGTGGGCGTGGCCTGGACCCACGAGCAGTGGACCGTGTCCGGCTCGTACGGCGCCCAGGGGTGGTCGAGCTTCCAGAGCCTGCCCATCAACTTCACCGAGCACCCGGAGCTTTCGGGTGAGGAGGAGTTCAACTACGAGGACGTCGACCAGTACCGGCTCGGGGCCGAGTACCGGGCCAGCGACACCTGGGCCTTCCAGGGCGGGCTCCTGTTCGACAACACCCCGCAGCCCAAGTCGGCGATGTCGCCGCTTCTCGGTGACGGCGACCGCACCGGGATCAGCGTCGGTTTCAGCTGGAGCCACGGCGCCATGCAGACCGACGTCGGGTACCTGTACCTGATGTTCGACGAGCGCGGCACCGACGGCACGTCGCTCTCGAACTACAACGGCCGCTACGAGACCCAGGCCAACCTGCTCGGCGCCTCGCTGACCCTCCGGTTCTAGAAGGGAGGACCCATGAAGAAGATCGTCATCGCCGCGGCCGTGGTCGCCCTGGTGGGGGCCGGCACCGCCGCCGCGCAAGTCTCCTTTGCCCGCTACGTCGCCCTCGGCGACAGCATCACAGCCGGCGTCGCGTCTGGCGGCCTGATGCAGTTCTACCAGGAGCGCTCCTACCCTGGGATGCTGGCCCAGTACGCCCAGGCCAACGACTTCCAGCAGCCGCTGGTGTCGGCGCCCGGCCTGCCGCCGCTGCTCGAGCTCCAGTCCTTCTACCCGCCCGCGATTGCGCCGTCGTCAAACACCCCCGGCCAGCCCGTCAACCTCGCCCTGGCCAGACCCTACAACAACCTCGGGGTGCCGGGTTTCACGATCTACGACATGCTCAACACGGTCGGTGACGTGAACAACCTGATCGCCGGCACCTCCACCGAACCGGAAGCCGACCTGATCCTGCGCACCCCGGCCGTCGAGGTGCCCCCCGGCTCGGGCAACTACGTTCCCTTCCCCGCCATCACCCAGGCGATCGCCCTCGACCCCACCTTCCTGACGATGTGGATCGGCAACAACGACATCCTCGGGGCGGCCGCCTACGCCACCCCCATCGACGGCGTGACCATGACCCCGCTGGCCGCCTTCGAGGCCATGTACGCCGCGGCGTTGACCACGCTCACCAGCCAGACCACGGCGCCGATGGTGGTGATGACCATCCCCGACGTGACCGCGATCCCGTTCGTCACCACCCTCGCCCCCTACCTCGACGTCCCCGGCGTGGGCCGGGTGCCGCTGATCGGCTCCGGTTTCCCGCCGGGAAGCCCACCCGGACCGCTGCCCGAGGACGCCTACGTGACCCTCGGCGCCTCCTCGCTGCTGGCGCAGGGGATCGGCATCCCGCTGGAGCTGGGCGGCACCGGCATCCCGCTGCCCGAGGACCTCACGGTGGTCCAGGCCCAGGCCGTGCCCGGGGTGGTCCTGCGGCAGGAGGAGGTGCAGGTCATCAACGCCCGCATCGCCGCCATGAACAACGCCATCCGCAGCCTGGCCAACGCCCACGGCATCCCGGTCCTGGACGTCAACGCGTTCTTCGACCGCATCGTGAGCGGGCACCCCTACGTGGTGGGCGGCGTCGACCTCACCGCCGACTTCCTGGTGGGCGGGATCTTCTCCTACGACGGCGTCCACCCGCAGAACATCGGCCACGGCATCATCGCGGTGGAGCTGATCGACCTCGTCAACGACTACTACGGCACCAACATCCCGCAGGTGAACCTGGACGAGGTCCTGTGCATGGGCGGCTGCTCCAACCCGGGGCCGCCGGCCTTCGCATTGAGCAAGGAAGCGGTGTACACCGAAGAGGCCTTCGCCCAGCTCCTCGACCTGTTTCCCGTCCGGCTGCCCCAGGTGCACTCCACCCGGAACACGTCGACCGACTGACCCCAAGCCAACGCACAACCCGACGGCCCGGGCAACGCCCGGGCCGCTCTCTTTTTGGCCCCGCTGTGACCACCCGCACACCAGCCCCGCCTCGGCTCGCTCGGGGGCGGTGGTATCCTCACCAGGGGAGGTCATCATGTCCCGCACGACTCTTTGCCTGCTTCTCGTCACCTTCGCGGCCGGCTCCGCGGCCGCTCAAGTGTGCGAGCTCGTCGAGCTGACCACGGTCGCGGCCGACGGCTCGCTGTCCCAGCCCGCCATCATCGCCTCCGACGCCTACGTCGCCGCGGGGTCGGCGGGCCTCGCGCGGTTCAGCCTCGCCCAGGCGGACGACCCGGTGTTCGTGGCGTCCTACCCCACCGGCGGCCAGGCCATGGACCTCGCGGTCGACTACTTCAGCTCCCGCCTGGTGGTCGCCAACGGCAGCGGCGGGGTGAAGAGCTTCCAGCTCGACACCTCCGGCGTCCCGGTGGAGCTGGGATCGCTGACCGTCGACCAGACCGTGATCTCGATTGCCGGCAGCACCAGCCGGTTCCTGGCCGGTTCCCAGGAGGGCACCCTGTACGTGCTCTCCGCAGGCACCGGCGACATGACCGCGGAGGGCTCCATCGCCCTCGGCGGACCGGTCCGCGGGATCACCGTGCAGAGCAGTCGAGCCTACTGCGCCCTCGGCAGCGGTGGGCTCGCCGTGGTGGACTTCTCCGACGCGTCCGACCCGCAGCTCGTCGCCTCGGCCGACCTCGGCGGGGCGGTCTTGAGCGTGGTCCGCGAGGGCAGCACGCTGTTCTGCGGGGTCGAGGGAACCGGTCTGGTCAGCGTGCTGGTGGACGGCGTCGACCTGCTGCCCTCCGGCTCGCTCACCCTGCCGGCCGCCCCGACCCGGGTGGTCACATGGGGTGGGCGCCTGTACATGGTCGGGCCCGAGCTTGGGGTTGCCGAGGCCGACGCGTCCCTCGGCACCGACGTCCTCCTGCTCGCCCGCCTCGAGCTTGCGGGCGCCGCCGGTCTGGTCCTGGCCGGTGACACCCTGTACGTCGGGCGGGGCGCTCAGGGGCTGGCGGTGGTGGACGCCTCGGACTGCTCGCAGCAGGGGGTGCTGCCGACCACCGTGTTCATCCCCGCCTCGGCCCGGGCCGTGGGCGCGGCCGACACCTACTGGGTGACCGACGTGGCCATCGCCAATCTGACCGCCAACGTCGCCACGTGCAACCTGGCCTACCTGGAGAAGAACCAGGAGAACAGCAACCCGCTCAACCTGTCGCTGGTCCTCCAGGCCGGCCAGCAGCTCCTGGTCAACGACGTGTACTCGACCCTGTTCGGGTTTGACGAGGCCAACGGCGCGCTCCGCCTCATCGCGTCCCATCCCGACGTCAAGGCCACGAGCCGCACCTACAACGCCGCCGGCGTCGACGGCACATTCGGCCAGTTCATCCCCGCGCTGGCGCGCGGCGCCGCCCTCGAGGCCGGCGTGGTGGGGAGCCTGCTCCAGCTCCAGCAGAACGCCGGCTTCCGCACCAACGTCGGCCTCCTCAACATCACCGAGCGTCCCGCCGAGGTCCAGGTCCACCTCTACCTCGGCAGCGGCAACCTGGTCGGCGTGCGAACCGAGAACCTGCTGCCGTTCGAGATGGTCCAGGTGGACCGGATCTTCGAGACGGTGGGCGCGACCTCGGTGGACTCCGGCTTCGCCACGGTGCGGGTGACGACCTCCGGCGGTCGAATACTGGCCTACGCCTCGGTGGTGGACATGGACTCCGGCGACCCGATCCTGATCCCGACCCAGGCCCTGACCACGGGCACCCCGTTCGGACCGTAGGAGCCGATCGACGTCCACCTCCCGCCCGGGAAGAACGCCAAGGCGCAGCGCGGGCTTTGGCCCACAACCCAAGGGTCCGGCGATGCCCGGCGGTCGACGGGGAGAACGCGAAGGCGCCACGGGACGCCAAGACGCAAGAAGACGCTTTCAAAGGGGAGCACACACATGACGTGTCATCCCGAGGAGCGAAGC
>Ga0068714_10001387_pt1 | contig 35829 bp, 28 predicted proteins | sample MTBNYHSulfiMetaG_FD_62988 | JGI IMG/M metagenome (GOLD analysis project Ga0068714, IMG submission 62988) | Enrichment culture microbial communities from rom New York Harbor, USA that are MTBE-degrading - MTBE-NYH (New York Harbor Sulfidogenic)... | ecosystem: Environmental > Aquatic > Marine >...
CCACCCGGTCCCATCGGGTTGGGCCAAATCGTGTGGGGTCCGTTGGAGCAGCGGTCCGTCATGAGCGCGGAAGCCACGTTGTACCATCCGGCCTCGACGCCCATCGCAGCCGTGAAGATGCAAGTCATCGACGTGGTGCAGGCCTGGCTCAGGATCAGCCCGGGGGTTGCGGCCGCTCCCATGAGGGCGGCGGCCCAGGGGCTCGCGTAAAACTGGTGGTGCTGGCCGATGGTATTTCCAAAGACCAGGTATTCGTAGATCTTCGGATCCCAGTTCTTCTGCGCCAGCCATCGCTTGGCGGTGTTGGCGGCCAGTGAAATGGCGTTCTCATTGGCCATGCTGCCCTGCCAGCGGCAGAACGGGGTCGAGTAATAGCCCTTGTAAGGAATAAACGCTTTCTTCAACATGATACAAACCCTCCCGATTGATTAGTGTCCATCTGGAAATGATTGGCGGGCATGAGCCCGTTTCCATCTGGAATGGTATTTTCGCGCCCCTCGCTCGAGTGGACGCCATGATGGTGCAAGTTCAACAGCTTCAGCCATACCGTCTGCTCTTTGTCTGCTCCCCCTACCGGTCTTGGATCAGGCGTCGCTCCATTTTCCGTATTTTTCCCGCAGGATCCGGTGCAGGATCTTTCCAGTCGGGGTTCTCGGCATCTGGTCGTCGGCAATGAAATCGACGCTCTTCGGCCGCTTGAAACCTGCAAGTCTGCCTTTGCAGAAGTCCATGATCTCCTTGGCCAGATCCGGGGACGGCTCGTATCCCGCGTGCAGAACGACCACCGCCTTGATGGTTTCTCCCCATTTTTCGTCCGGGATCCCGATGATGGCCACATCCTTCACCGCGTCGTGCGATCCGACCACATTCTCGACCTCCGAGGGATAAACATTCTCGCCGCCGGTGATGATCATGTTGGCCTTGCGGTCGACCAGGGCATAGTAACCATCCTCGTCGCGCCGGACCATATCACCGGCCGAGGACCAGCCCTCGAAAAAGGCCTCCTTGGTCTTTTCGGGCTCCTTCAGGTACTCCTTGAAGAGCATCGGGGTGCGGTAAAAGAGCTCGCCCACCTCGCCGTCCGGCACCTCGTTGCGGTCTTCATCCAGGATCCGGATGCGGTCCGTACCGAAGATCTCCTTGCCGATCGAACCGAGCTTCTTGAACTGGTCTTCGGGCCTGAGGAGCGTTACCAGCCCGCCTTCGGTGCTGCCGTAAGCCTCCCACAACTCGGCGTTCTTGAAGTATTCCATGATCGCGAGCTTGAGATCTTTCCGGGCGGGTGCGGACGAAATCAGCAACTGCCGTATGGAAGAAACGTCGATGCTGTTTTTGAATTCGTCGGATAGCGCCAGCATCATGATGTAATGCGTAGGCACCAGGGAAGTGAAGGTGATCTTGTACTTTTCGATCGTCCGCAGGAGATCTTCGGGGTCGAAGCTCACCATGTTGTTGACGAACACGGGCGCCGTGATGAGCGTGTACGGAAATGAATAATAGATGGAGTTGACATGGCACATCGGCATCACCAGCATCACCTTGTCGGTCGGCCGGACGCCCATGTTGACAAGGTTCAGATAGTACATCGCCATGAAGCTCTCGTGCGTCTTCATGACGCCCTTGGGGCGGCCGGTCGTTCCCGAGGTGTACATGATGGTCCAGATGTCGTCGGCATCCACCACCCAGTTGGGCTCTTCCGGCGAAGAGGCCGCCAGCCATTCCTCGAAAGCGATATACCCTTCGGGGGCAGGCCCATCGCCCAGGTAGATGTAGTTCCCTTTGGGGACCGAGAGCTTATCGCGGATGCTGTTGATCAGATCCACGAAGGGCGCCTCCACGATGAACGCCTTGCTCTCGGAGTGATCCGCGATGAACTCGATTTCGGGTCCGGCCAGCCTGAACATGACGGGAACCACCACCTGTCCGCCCTTGGCGCAGCCGGCGTAGATATCCATCCATTCCCCTCTGTTGTAGGCGATCACCGAAAAGGTGTCCTTATGCCCCACCCCGAGCTTGACCAACCCGTTCGCGAACCGGCAGGCGCGCTCGTTCCATTGCTTGAAGGTGAATTCCTTGTTGCGGTCCTGCCATCCCAGTTTGTCGGGATAATTGTAGGCGTTCATCTTCAAGATGGTACCCATGTGCATCCACTTGCTTCTCGTCATTGTGCAAACCTCCCCCTATCGTTTCATTTCGCTTCCACCTGAAAGCGCGGAATTTTTACACGGCCTTCAGCCGTGCCCTGCAGACGGCTGCAGGTCTTCTTCCCAGCCAACAGCGCCGGGCCGGCCTCAACCCGGAATGATGAAAGGCCTGCCCCGAGACAGCCGCAGGACGCCTGGCCGGTGTCTTCTCGTGTGAAGCTCGGCACGCGAACGGTGTGAAGAACAGTCCTCATTTCCGAATCGGAAACTAAGCGGCCTCCAGCGCGAACAGGGCCGCCCCCACCGCACCGGTCAGCTGTGGAAACGGCGGCACCAGGATCTCCCGGTCCACCAGCTCCTCCAGCATCTTCACGAGGTAAGGATTGTGCGCTACGACCCCGCCGGTCATGACGACCCGCTCCGTCAAGGAATCCATCTCGAGCACCCGCTTCAGGACCGAAAAAAAAAGCCCCTTGACGATGTCCGGGACTTTTTTCCCCTGCCGGATCTTTTCCAGCACTTCCGTGGCCGAAAAAACGGTGCAATAACTGCCCAGTTCGACCATATCCGTGGAGGCCTCCGCCAGCCCGTCCATCTCCTCCAACGGGATATCGAGCCTAACCGACATCTCTTCCAGAAAGGCCCCCGTCCCAGCGGCGCACTTGCGGTTCATCTTGAAACTGATCCGCCGGCCATGGTCGTCCAGCTTGATGACCTTGTTGTCCTGGCCGCCGATGTCGATGATGGTGATGGCCATCGGGAAATAGTGGAAACAGCCCTTCGCGTGGCAGCTGATCTCGGTCTTGGTGTCGTTGTGGAATGTCACGTTTTTCCGGCCGTATCCGGTGGATACACACCCCCGGATCTCCGGCCGCCCACATCCGGCCTCCTCCAATGCCGCCGACAGCCCTGCCTCGGCCGTGCGCGAAAAATCCGTGCCCGATTTCAAGACAGCTTTGCCGATCAGCTTCCGATCCTCGTCCAGCAGGGCCACTTTGGTGCGGGAGGCCCCGACATCCACACCCGCAAAGATTCCTCCCAACGCTCAAACCTCTTCCAACTGCTCGATAAAAGCCTCGATATTGGTCTTCGTCTGTTCCTCGCTGTAGCAGCGCAGATCGTTCAGATCGCCGTTGATCGTCAGAACGGGGATCCCCAGGTTCCGGCTCAGCCTCTCGGGCATGCCGTAGCGGTTATTGGAGTTGTTGGGGCAGGTCTTGGCGTCGTGGAAGAGGATGCCGTCGAATCGGAACCGCTCGTGCGCATCCTGGATATAGGCCTCCTTGTAAGGCTCGTCGCGGACGATGAAAAGCTCCGTATAGGCGCGAGCCATGCTCAAAAATGGATCATTCGGGTCCAGTTGATCGAAGATCCAGCTGTTGCAGTAAGTCGAGGCCACGACGCAGGTCTTCAGGGAGGCGAACTGATCGGAGAGCGGCCTCAACTTGCCCCAGATCGGCATCCCCTCCCAATAGATCCGGTGGCGCTCGCCCTCGACCGCCGCCACCTTGTTCACCACCCGCTCCTGCAGCTCTTTCAGGAGCAGTTCATAGTAATCGACCGCCGCCTGGGTACCGCGCGCCACCACCGCGGGGCCCATGTGGATCGTGGCATCGAAGAAGGTCCAGGGCGAGGGGATCGCGGCCGCCGACTCGAGGCAGGCCCGCCAAAGCTCCGATGTCCTCCTCGACAGGGCGAGCGCCCCCTTGAAGCGGTCCATATCGAAACGGGTCCCCGCAATCTCTTCGAGCGGCGGTATGAGGTCGCGGATCTGCTGGGCGATGTCCTCCAGCTCATACTTGTGTATGGGGCCGATGTCGCGGTGCGTGTAAAGACCGACCAGCGGCACGTTCAATTCCCGGGAATACCAGGCGAACCAATCCTGCACATCCCGGCACTGGTTGGTGTTGAAGACCAGGACATCGGGCAGCGGCACCGATTCGATCCCGTAGGCCTTGGTGAGCGGCGTTTGCTTCCGAAGGTAGGATCCGACGTCGGAGGTCAGGTAGGAGCAGATATCGGGGGAGTAGCCGACGGCGTTCGCGTAGGGGATCAACTCCGCCGCCATCCGGGTGGCTCCCAGCATGGCGCCGTGGTTTTCGGGGAAATACACCAGAAACCCCATCCCCCTCAGCAGTTCCGCCGGCCCCACGCTGGTGCACCAGGCGATCTTCGGGCTGCGGCTCTTGGCTGCAGCATCCAGTTCATAAAAATGGTCGGCCATGATCTTCTTGAGGACCTTGCCGGCAGTGATCTCTTTTCTCAAGGGTTTTTCTCCCACGTCCATACACCCCTTTTCTCGTTGATAGTCTTCCGGAAGCCTTCCCGGCGGAGCCTCTCACCGACGACGCCGGCCCCTTCGCACCGCTGGTCCCAATCCCGCCGGCCACATCCCGGCCTTTTTCGCTTTATCTAGAAGGGCGGCGGTTGGAGCCTCCCTGGATGAGCGTGCCTCTCCGGTCCGCACACCGAGGAAAGAGCGCTTTTCCCGGAAGAAAAACCGGCCCGCGACCCTGAAGACCTACCCCAAGGATGCACGGCCCGCTCTGGATAAGGCGGCACTCCCCGGGGCAAGCCCCGGGGAAGGGGCGCCGCAGACGCCCGGGCCGCCAGTCTTCACTCCTATGCCATCGCGTCAGCGACAATCTCCGTGATATCCATGATCTTGATCTTGCCGCGTTCCCCCTTGGGGATGGCCTTCGCGCCCTTTTTGAGATTGTCCTTGCATGCGGCGCATCCGGATACGATCACCTCGGCCCCGGCCGCCAGGGCATCCCTGACGCGCTCGGCCGCCATCGCCACGGACATCTCCGGGTCGAACGCCTGGACGCCGCCCCCGCCGCCGCAGCAGCGGGACTGCAGCCGATTGCGCGCCATCTCGGCAAATTCCAGTCCCGGGACGGCCTGCAGGATCCGGCGCGGCTCATCGAAGATCTGCAGGGCGCGCCCGAGGTCGCACGGATCGTGATAGGTGACCTTCTTGCCCAGATCCCCCTTGAACTTCAGGCTTCCTTCCTGGATCAGCTTGTCGAAATAGGTCACCGAGTGATGCACTTCGATGCCCATCTCACCCAACTGCGGGTAAAGCTTCTTGAAGGTCTTGAAGCACCCGGCGCAAGGGGTGACGAGTTCTTTCGCCCCCGTAGCCTTGATCCGCTCCATCAACTGCTCGGCATGGGACTCGAAATCCTTGGACCCCATCAGGTAAAGGGGGAATCCGCAGCAGTTCTCCTCCGTCGCCAGCACCGTGTAATCCACGCCCGCGGCATCCAACGGCTTCAGCAGGCTCGGCACCATCTTCATATCGAGGTAGCTCGGGACGCACCCCATGAAGAGCAGGGTCTCGGCCTTGGCCTTCAACTCACCTTTCTTTGCCTTCTCCTTCAGGGCCGGCGGGTAGATCTCGATCCGGTCGGTCTGGGCGCTCGCATAGACGTTGCCGGTCTTCAGGATATTGTCCCGAACGGCCAGGACCGACTCGGGGACGAAACCAGCGTCATAGAGTTTGCGGCGCACGCCCTCGACGATCTCGTCCACGCGGATGCGGGCGGGGCAGAAGTAGGTACAGGCCTGGCAGGTGGTGCAGGAGTAAAAGGCCTCGGCCAGTTCCTTCGACGGCTCGATCGTGCCGTTCATGAAATAAAAGGCCAAGGCATTGCGGCCGCGCGCATTGCGAGCCTCCCGGTGGGTGACGCTGAAGGTCGGACATCCCAGCCGGCAGAACCCGCAGTGGATGCAGGCCAAGACTTCATCGTCCAGGCTCTTGCCTAGCGAGTTCAGACCTTCGGGATGCTCCACCAGCGGCTGGAAGGCGAAGTAGTCATAGATGTCGGGCTTCCGCTCCGAATCATCGAGGCCCATCTTGCCCGGGTTGAGGATGTTGTCCGGGTCGAGCGCCTGCTTGATCTTCCGCATCAGATCGAAGGACCGGCCGAGCTGCATCTCCATGTGGGGCGCCCGGGTCAGGCCGCTCCCGTGCTCGGCGCTCAGCGTTCCCTTCATCTCCAGGGCGGTTGCAACGAGTTCTTCCACCGCCGGTTTCAGGCGGTCCCAGTCATCACGGCTGCGCACGTCGGAGACGAAGGTCGTATGCACATTCCCATCGCCCACGTGTCCGAAGGTGGCGATCAGCACGTTGTATTTCTTGGCGATCTCCTGGGCGCGCCGGATGGTCTCCGGGATCTTGCTCGACGGTACGCCCAGATCCTCAGCGATCGGCACGAGGCGGTTGCCCGGCTTCAAGCGCGAAAGGGTCGGGACCAGCCCGCCGCGGGCGCGCATCATCTCCTCCCGCTTGTGGGGGTCGTCCGTCCACTCGAATTCCTGAACGTTCCATTTCCGGCAGATCTCGCCGATCTTCTCCATGTCGCGGACCACCACTTCCTTGACGCCGTCCGCCTCCATGATGAGAATCGCCTCGATCTTGCTCGCATCCCGTCCGAGGGCCTTCTCGACGACCTTGATGCTGTTCTTGTCGAGGATCTCGCACCCCGCCAGCTTGATCCCGGAGGTGGTCACCTCGGTCACCGCATCGCCGGCCGCGTTCAGATCCCCGAAGATGGCCAGGGCCAGCGCCGCATATTCCGGTTTGGGCTCCAGCTTGGCGATGACCTCCGTGATAATCCCGAGGGTCCCTTCGGCCGCCGTAAAGAGATGCGTCAGGTCATATCCGAGGGAGGTCTTGGGTGCACGCGTGCCTGTCTCGATGATGGAACCGTCGGCCAGGACCACCTTCAGTCCCTTGATGTAGTCCCGCGTCGTCCCGTACTTGACCGCGCGGTGCCCGCTCGCGTTGGTGGAAACCATGCCGCCGATGGTAGCGACGACCTCGCTCCCCGGATTGGGGGGGAACATGAGGTTGTCCTTGGCAAGCCGATTGTTGAGCTGCACACAAACGACCCCGGGCTCGAGGCGAGCGTAGAAATCCGCCTTGTTGATCTCGAGGATGTTGTTCATCTGGTGGAGGTCCAGCAGCAGCCCGCCTCTTACCGGCAACACCGCACCGGTGACGCTGGTTCCGGTCCCCCGTGCAGTGACGGGGATCTTTTCGCGGTGCGCGATCTTCATGATGGCGGCGATTTGCTCGGTCGTCTTCGCGAAAACCACTGCGTCGGGGACGCCCTGGTGGACCGACATATCCCGCGAATAGCTGAGGCACTCCACCCGATCGTAGAAGACGTTCTCGGCACCCACAATCTCCTGAATCTCCGGTATGACCTTGGCGATATCCATAGAAAACAAGCCTCCTCTGAGCGCAGACCGCAGCCCTCGACCTACGGCAGCACGGAGCGTATCCTGGATAGTCCGCAGCCTGGGCGGGCACTGCCGGCATTTTAAGATAAGGGGTGAAATCGGAGACCCCCTGCGGGGTCGAATGATCGTTGAAATCTGTGTGACGCTGGTGGTTTTTCCCGAAAATATCTATCGCTTTTCCTGGTCGCTGCTATATCTCCCTTCTATGCTATCGTCATCGGCTATCGCTACTATTTAGCTACAAAATAACTATAATAAAGGCATGTAAACCTGTCAAGGTAAAATGCAGATGAGCCATCGTCAGCGCCGCCGGAAGATCCCCCGCACTTCCATGAGATCAAACCATTGAAATGTCCGGCGAATCTGTCCCAGCCAATCCGAGTCGTAAACGTAGTTGACCATCACCCCGCACGACTCCTGCAGCCCCCTCGGGGTGGGGTTGGCCAGGAAGTGGATGTGGCGCGGGGCCACGGTCGCGCCGTTGCCCAGATGGAAGGCGGCTACGGGGTTGAGTGGTTTGCCGCGCCCGGTCTTCTCCTCTGTCAGGTAGACATAGGTCGTGCGCTTCAGCGGCCCTTCGAGGCTTCGCCTCAACTCCTCGTCCCGGACCCACTGCTCCTCGCCAAGGATGCGGGCAAGGGCCCTGCAGAAGGCCTCGTCCCCTTCCGCCTCGCCGTCCGAACGCGCCCTGACCACGGCCGCCCCCTTCTTGGAAAAGAACCCCGCAATCTCTCTGCAAGTCAGTCGCGCATCCGTTTTCCGGCCCTCCAGGACAGGCCGCAGATAGCGTTTCCAGAAACCGGGGATAGGGCTCAACGTAGCGAAGGTGCGGACATGTTCGTTTTCACCGCGCAGGTAATCCACGACCTTGCCGATCAACATCCTCCCAAGGCCAAGCCCCGCCAAACCGTTCTGGGTGTTGTTGATGGAATAGAATATCGCCGTATCGATCCTCGAGCCCTCCCCAGCCGGCGCGAGAACCTCCTCCATGCTGCGGGCAAGCCCCGAGGTGAGGGCCACCTCGATGAAGATCACCGGTTCGAACGGCAGCAGTCGATGATAGAGGGCGAAACAGCGCCGGTCCTTTCCGAGACGCCGCCCCATTTCCTCGATGCGCGTCATCGGGTGGACCATGTCGTTGTTCTTGATCAGTTCGATCTGCCGGTAGGATGAATCGAGGGTGATCTCCTCGAGATACAGGAATCCCTCCTGAAACCACATCTCCAGCAGAAAGACGATGTCCGCGTCCAACGCCCCCAACTCCACGCCCCCCTCCCGCTGCGCCGCGAGGAGGTCGCCCCTGAAATCCAGAATGAACTTGAGCCCTCCCGGGATGTGCGCGAGCTTTCGGAAACGCCTCAACCGCGGGGACAGTATGCGCCTCCGCAGGTCGGCGAGGAGACCGGCCCAGCGGGGGTCGCCCTCGTCGCACTGGGCAAGAGCCTCGATCGGAGACGCGACCGAGGCCTTGGAGACCTCGACCCGCCTGAGCATCTCCAGAAAGAGGCGCAAGCGATCGGGCTCCCCCAGGGCGTGATAACCCGCCCGAAGCGTCTGGAAAGCGGCGGCCAGCGGCCTGCCCTCCTTCTCGAGTTCGTCGAAGGCCCTGAGGACCTGCTGCACCATGCTCGACGAGCCATTCCTTCCAATCATGCCCTTTTGCTGCCGTTCGGGTTCAACCATCCGTCTGCCCCGTATTCATCCGGAAATGACGATCCCGCACTGTCGAACTGCAAACCCGGTCCGGCCTTCGGCCAAAGGCCCGACCGCTCCCCTTCCGCACATCACCGCCGGCCTGTCTCGGAAAACCGATCCGTGCCCGCCGCCCAGAAGCATCGGCAGCTTCCACCGGCACCCCGTCCTCTCCAACGAGGGCGGCCTGCACATGGGCACCGCTGCATGGACGCCCCGGATGCCTGCATCACCAAATTTTTTATAATATCTAAAAAACGGCCCGATGTGAAAGTAAAATCATCCACAGATATCCCGGGTCATTTGACTTGATTTGGAAGGCCTTGCAGGCTATACAAAATATTTGGAGCATGCAGGCCTTTCAGCATGCCGGGCGCGCCGAGCCGGTGCCTCGAGGAGGTCGAATCAGCCCGGCGGAGCGTTGGGTTGCTGAAGGTCTTCGGCAGGCTTCTGGCAAGCATTTCCGAGGGGTGTGGACTGGACAGGCGCCTGCTTCGGGCCGAACCGGCAGACAGCCCACCAGCTTCGAACCGAAACCGGGTTTCAGCCCTCAACCGCACTCAGGAGCCCCATGAGACCTTCCTTTTTTTCCCCTTATACGCATGGTTTCATTCGAGCCGCGGTCTGCGTGCCTTTCCTGCGCGTGGCGGACCCCGTCTACAACCTGGAGCGGACCCTGGCCCTCGCCCAGCGCGCCTCGGACGCCCGCGCGGCCCTGGCCCTTTTTCCAGAGATGGGCCTTTCCGCTTACTCGAACGACGACCTTTTTCATCAGGACGCACTGCTCGAGGCGACGCGCTCCGCCCTCGAGCAACTGGTGGAGGCAAGCCGCACCCTCGCGCCGGTGCTGCTCGTCGGGGCCCCGCTCCGCTGCGAGGGGCGCCTGTTCAACTGCGCCATCGTCGTCTACCGGGGGGAGGTTCTCGGCATTGTCCCCAAAAGCTTTCTTCCCAATTACCGCGAATACTACGAGAAGAGGCAATTTGCCGCCGCCCGCCAGGCGTTTTCCCACGAGGTGATGTTCGCCGGCCGGAGCGTCCCTTTCGGAAACGACTTGATCTTCGAAGCCCGCAACGTGGCCGGCTTCAATCTGCACGTCGAGGTCTGCGAGGACGCCTGGGCCCCCATCCCCCCGAGCACGTGGGCCGCCATGGGCGGTGCGACCATCCTCGCGAACCTCTCCGCAAGCAATATCACCGTCGGAAAGGCGGAGCACCGCCGCCTCCTCTGCGCATTTCAATCCACCAAGTGCATCGCGGCCTATCTCTATTCGGCGGCAGGCCCGGGCGAGTCCACCAACGATGTCGCCTGGGACGGCTATGCCCTCATTTACGAGAACAACGATCTCCTCGCCGAGTCGGAGCGTTTCGCCCAAGAGGAGCAGGTGATCCTGGCCGATGTCGACCTCGAACGCCTCCTCCAGGAACGGATGCGCACGACGAGCTTCGGCGACGCCGTCGGCGACCACACGGAGCGACTGCGTGCACTGCGTCGTGTGCCGTTCACCTTCGCGGTCCCCGAGGGAGAAAGCGTCCTTTTGCGGGAGGTCCTGCGCTTTCCCTACGTGCCGAGCGACCCCCGTGTCCTGAACGAGCGCTGCTTCGAGGTCTACAACATCCAGGTCCACAGCCTCATGAAGCGACTGACCGCCGCCGGTATCGAACGGGTGGTCATCGGTGTCTCCGGCGGCCTCGACTCCACCCAGGCCGTGATCGTGGCGGCCAAGACCATGGACCGCCTCGGCCTGCCGCGCGCCAACATCCTCGGATACACCATGCCGGGATTCGCCACGAGCACCAGGACGCTCGAAAACGCCCGCCGCCTCATGTCCGCCCTCGGGGTCACGGCCCACGAGATCGACATCCGGCCGTCCTGCATGCAGATGTTCCAGGACATCGGTCACCCTTACGCCCAGGGGAAGCCCGTCTACGATGTGACCTTCGAAAACGTGCAGGCCGGCGAGAGGACCTCCCACCTGTTCCGCCTGGCGAACCTCCGCAGGGCGATCGTTCTGGGGACCGGGGATATCAGCGAACTGGCCCTCGGCTGGACCACTTACGGCGTCGGGGATCAAATGTCTCACTACAACGTCAATGTCTCGGTGCCGAAGACCCTGATCCAGCACCTGATCCGCTGGGTCATCCACACCCGGCAGTTCGACGAGGCGGCCGGCGCCGTCCTCCAGGAGATCCTCGAGACCGAAATCTCCCCCGAGCTCGTCCCCGGCGGCGGCCTGTCGGACCAGCCCGCGCAAAAGACCGAGGCGCAGATCGGCCCCTACGAACTTCAGGACTTCAACCTTTACTACATCACCCGTTTCGGGTTCCGCCCGAGCAAGGTGGCCTTTCTCGCCCACCATGCGTGGAGGGACCCCGAAAAGGGTCCCTGGCCCCCCTTCATCCCGGCGGACAAGCGCCACGCCTATGATCTGGACGCCATCCGCAAGTGGCTGGAGGTCTTCCTCTACCGGTTTTTCAAGATCAGCCAGTTCAAACGGACCGCCATCCCGAACGGGCCCAAGGTCGGATCCGGCGGGTCCCTTTCGCCCCGCAGCGACTGGCGCGCCCCGAGCGATTCCGAGGCGGAGGTGTGGCTGGAAGAGCTGAGGCGGAACGTGCCGGAATAGCCGTCACTCAGCCGGGCGCGCCCAAACGGCTGCTGCCCGGCTTCGAATTCGGTCTCCGCGGGAGGCACGCCCCGGTAAACGCTCCGCACGGTCCATCCCGAGCCTTCCACAGACGGCACGCTTGTGCAGGCGCGCGCGACGACGGGCTTGCGGGCTTCGATCCCGGCCGCAAACCCCACAGAACAGAACCTGCCAAAGGCGTTGGGCCTTATGGACGGCCCGCCGCGCTCACGCTGGCGGCCTGCACACCGACCGCCAAAACCTTCAGCGACGGCGCCTCTGCGACTGCCGTTCCGCCGCTGCAGCCAGGGAGAAGAGCGGGGCGTGGTTGGAGGTGAATAGCGGAGGGTCGCGGCGCAGGATGGGCGCCACCGCCGGATGGCGGCGGAACTCACGGTCCAGGAACCGCCGGACGAGGGGCCGATCCCAGCCCAGCGGGTGAGCGAAGCCGGTGTAGAGAGACAGATCCCCTTCATAGAAGGGGTCCGTAGCGAGCGCGCGGGCATCGGGGCTGTAGATCGGGAGGTTGAAGACCGCCAGGTTCAGGAAACCGATCGCCTCCCGGTGCCGCACGACGAACTCCAGCGTTCTTTCGGCCGCCGTCCGGTCTTCGCCCGGTGTGCCGAAGAGAAGATAGACATAGGTCGCGATTCCCGCCCGCCGGAGGCCATCGAGGACGCGCCCCGCGGTCTCGACCCGCGCCCCCTTCCCCATCGCGTCGAGGACGTCCTGGTCCCCGGATTCGAGGCCGAGTTTGAGCATCACGCAGCCCGAGCGTTTGAGGGCCCGGCAGAAATCCTCATCGGCCAGGAGTTCCGAGGCGCGCGCAAAACCGTACCACGGCATGCCCGGTCCGCCGCCTGCGGCCAGGCGCTTCAGGAGCGCCGGGCTCACGGCGTTGTCCAGCAGATGAATCAGCACAGGCCGCTCGGCGCGTGAAAGCACTCCGAGATCGGTCAGCACGTCGGTGTGCGGTACGGGCCGGTAGGGATTGCGCTCCGCGCGCTCGGGGCAGAATGAGCAGCGTCCCCAGTAACAGCCGCTCGAGGCGCTGTAGGGCAGGATCGGCCCAGGAGAAAGGTACCTGTAGCGGGAAAACACCGAAAAATCGGGCGGGCCGGCCGCGCCCGGCTCCTCGACCCCGAAGCTTTCCAGGAGGAAGCCTTCGCCGGGGCCCGCGACCAATGTGTCGATAAGGCCCCCGAACGGATTCCGGAAAGCCGGGCGCCGCATCCAGGAGGTCACCAGTCCGCCGCCGAAAACGATGGGAAGCCGTCCGTCGAGTCTTCTCAGGAATCCCGCCATGGCGAAGGCGGTGAGGGCCTGGCTCAAGTAATTGAGGGAGAACCCGACCATCGACGGGCCATGGACGGAAAGCACCTCCTCCAGGCGACGGCTGAACCAGCCGAAAAACGGGTCCGCCTCCGGCGCCTCGGCTGCGGCCAGGAGATCGGCGCTTCGCACGGCTGAGCGGAGCGGATCCTGGTAATCGGCAAGAGTCAGGTGCACGCCCGATGCAGCCGCTGCCGCCCCCGCCACCCGGTTCAGATCCGCGACAGCCCGTTTGTAACGGTCGATATTCCGATAACCGTCCCATGACGAAAGCGTGGCGATGTTGCGCTCCACTCCGCGCACAGCCCTCTGCGTCCAGCGGTCCGACGCCGCGAACGGTGTCCGGATCGACGCCCAAAGCCCTTCGAGGTTGGCGTCGAGGACCACGCACCCGATCCCGTGCCGGCCGAGCGCTCCGGCCAGCCGTGCGATCCCGGCCGGCGGCTCGCTCGCCTTCGCCACGGGCGGATGAATGAGCAGCAGCGGGCCCCTTCGTTCGAGCCGGGCCGGACCGCGCGAATACACGACATCCCGACAAGATTGCCTGGATTGATGACTTTCTTTCACGCCGCCCTCCACCGTGCGGATTCCTGTCATGATCCTGCGCCTTCCCGGTTGAATTTTCAAGCGATACTGAGTATGCTTTTTCTGGACAGCACCGCTTCCGGCCCCCCGGCGGAGCGCCGGGCAGACCCTTCGGAGACGGGTCGAAGAAGTCCGCTCCTTCAGAGGAGCGCCCTTCCGGAAATCATTTTCCGGTATAATCCGGTTTCCAATTCGGATGTGAGGATTTTTCCCTACACCCTTCGGGCGCTCAGTCCCACCCCTTTGCGGCGGGTCCCGGCTCGCCCGATAAATGAAGTCTATCAGGCGCCTGCGCAGAGGCAACCTATGGGGCGCCACGCGCGCAAACGTGCAGATGGACGCCAGGATCGGCGAAAAAGACCTTTTTCAGATGGATGCCAAGGAGATTCGACATGCAAACACAGCGATCGATGCTGCTTCTCACCGTCCTGATCGTCAGCCTCGCAGCGGCCTGCGCCGGCATCCAGACTGCGGAACAGCCCCCCGATCGCTCGCCGCTTCGCGAGAAGGGCTACCGGGTCGAACTGGGCATCGTCAAGGCCGCAGACGAACTGGAAACGCCCCCGTCGATCCCTTCCCGGCTGCGCTTCGAACTGGAAAAGCAACTCATGATTGCAGGCCTCCGGCCAAGCGAAGGGCAGGGGGGGAAAAGGCTGCGCCTTGACGTAGAAACGCGGGCGACCTACCAGGGCTTCGCCGCCCGAAGCGGCATCGCCGCCAACTACGCCTACTCCGCTCTCTTTTCGCGGGTGATTCTGGTGGATCCCACGGATGAAAGCGTGCTGGCGGAAACCGTCGTGAAGACCTTCAACGGCTTCGGTTCCTGGACGGCCGACATGACCGAGATCGATCATGCCGCCGAGATCGTGCGCTACGTCGCTTCGATCGATCCGCTGTAGGTCCATCGGTCCTCTGTGCTTCGATCGGTCCGCCCTCGCGGGAGGGGCCGGTTTGAAGAAAAGAGGGGCGCCGGACCTCTCGGCGCCCTCGAAAAACCGGGCTGACCCGACTCTGCGAAGCGGCGCTGGCCGCAATGGAGCGTAGAAGGTGGATGACAGGGTGACCCGCTTCGACAAATACGGGATGCCGGTGGAACTCAGGGTGGCCGATGCGTCTGCTCTCCCGGAACTTCTCGACATGTACGATGGCTTCGAACCGAAACCGGCTTCACAGGGGCTTCCCCCCTCCAATCCGACCGCATGCCGGTCCTGGGTCGCGTTTCTCCTGCACAACGGGGTCAACCTCTGCGCCCACCGCTGCGACCGGCTGATCGGGCACGCCGCGATCCTGATGGATCCGGCGAAATGCGACGCCGAATTCCTGATCTTCGTGCATCAGGATTTCCGCAGCAAGGGGATCGGGACCATCCTGACCCGGGGCACCCTCCAACTTGCCCGGGACCGGGGCATCGGATGCGTCTGGTTGACCGTCGAAACCGTCAACTTCCATGCAGTGAGGCTGTACCGCAATATCGGGTTCCAGTTCTGCGACGCCTTCGACTGCGAAAGGATGATGCGGATAGACATCGAAGGGCCATAAGGGGGAGATCTCCACCCTGGGCCGCCCGCACCGGCGTTTCCCGGGTCCGAAAAACGCCGGCAAACACCTCCGGGCTCAGCGCGTTCAGACCACGAGGGCCTCCTTTCAAACCAACGCCGTATGACAGCGGCCAGAGCAGGGTAACCTATGATCAAGGCTCGTATCAAGGCAGAAGACCCGAATGCCCAAATAGGTTCCTACGGCAATTTTTACCGCGCCTTCGCCTGGGACGACATCCACCGGGAGCTGCGGCGTTCACCCGGCGAACCGCTCAACATCGTCGCCTACGCCATCGACCGCTGGGCGGAGGACCCGGAGCACGGACAGCGGCCGGCGCTCGTCTTCGACCGGGCGGGGGAGGCGCGCTCCTGGACATACGCCCAACTGCAGACGATCTCTTCGCAGTGGGGCGCCATGCTCCTCGACCTGGGCCTGAAGGCCGGCGACCGGCTGTTCATCTTCGTGCCGCCCTGCCCCGAAATCTATTTCGCGATGCTCGGCTGCGCCCGCGTGGGGGTCATCTTCTGCCCGCTCTACCCGACCCTCGGGTTCGACGAATTGGATCAGCGCATCCGCAACGCCTCGCCACGCGCCCTGCTGACCCATCCCGAAACCGTCGAAACCCTGCCGCCCGAGGCCTTGGGCCCCGTCGAACACGTGCTTTTCACGGAAGGCCCGCTGCCGCGCGTCTTCAACCGCGAGACCCTGATCCCGCAGAGGCTGCCCGGCGGCACCACGATCCTTTCCCCGGTCCTCCTGGCCGAGGACAGCCCGCTCTACCTCATCTACACCTCCGGCTCGACCGGGCCGCCGAAAGGGGTCGTCCACGCCCACCGGGATCTCGCCGGGCACCTGATGACCGGCCGGTACGTGCTGGACCTCTCCCCGGGGACCGTGCTCTGGACGGACGGCCACCCAGCCTGGGTCATGGCGACCGTTTACAGCACCTTCGCCCCCTGGCTCTGCGGAGCGACGAGCGTGGTGCTGGGGGACCCCTTCTCCGCATCGAACTGCTACCGGACCCTCGAGCGGCACAAGGTCTCCGTGTGGTACACGACCCCCATGACCATCAAGAAACTCATGGAGGCCGGTGAAGACCTGCCGACGCGCTACGACCTTTCGAACCTCCGGCATGTCCTGACCGTCGGAGAGGCGCTCGCCCCGGAGCATTTTTACTGGGTCCGGAACCACCTCCACCACTCTCCGCACGACACCTGGTGGATGAGCGAGACCGGGATGATCTGCTTTGCGAACTTCCCCTCCATGGACATCAAGCCCGGGGCCATGGGCAGGCCCGTACCAGGCATCGAGGCCGCCGTCCTCGACGAGAAGGGGGAGCCGCTGCCGTTTCTCTCCATGGGGGAACTGGCGCTCAAGACGCCCTGGCCCGCCCTCATGACGGGCATCTGGGAAGACCGGGAGCGCTTCCTGGCCTATTTTCCCTTCGAAGGCTGGTTTTCCACGGGAGACATGGTCATCATGGACGAGGAGGGCTACTATTACCACCAGGGGCGGATGGACGACCTCATCAAGATCGGGGAAAAGGTCATCGGCCCCTTCGAGATCGAGCACATCCTCTTTCAGCATCCAGCCGTAGCCGAATCCGCCGTCATCGCCAAGACCGCCCAGGCGAACCAGCCCCACCTGAAGGCCTTCGTCAAGCTGAATGCGGGCATTGCCCCGAGCGGGCGGATGAACCAGGAGATCAAGGCCTTCGTCAAGGCCAATCTTTCTCCCGACACCCCCTTGCGGGAAGTCGAATTTGTTGATAACCTCCCTAAGACAAGCGCGGGGAAACTCCTGCGGCGCGTCCTGCGGGCGCGCGAACTGGGCCTGCCGACCGGCGACCCCTCCCGTATGCAGGACTGACCTCACGCGGTGGCAGACGACATGGCCCATTCCGGAAAGACGCGGACCCCTTACTGGCCAGACCAATACGTCGCGAAGCGCCGGACCCCCGCGCAGGCGATCCGCGCGATCAAGCGCGGGCAGCGGGTGTTCATCGGGACCTCCTGCGGGGAGCCCCAGATCCTGGTGCGGGAACTGGCGGCGCAGTCGGCCTCCTTTACGGATCTGGAGATCGTCCGGGTCCTCAGCCTGGAGATCACCCCGCTGACCCTGATCGCCGATCAGACCGCCTGCCACAACTTCAGCGTCCGATCCTTCTACCTTGGCTCCGCCAAGCCCCGGGCCCTATCGGCCAACAAGCGCTTCATCACGCCGATCAACCTTTCGGCCGTTCCGAGGCTTTTCAAGAGCCGCCAGCTCAAACTGGACGTCGCCCTGATCCAGGTCTCGGAGCCGGACGATTTCGGCTGGATGAGCCTAGGGGTCAGCGTCGACGTCACGATGGCCGCGGCCCAGTCCGCTGATTTGGTGATCGCGCAGGTCAATCCGCAGATGCCGCGCGTCCTGGGGCGGAGTTTCATTCACGTGAACGAGGTCGACATCGTCGTAGAGCACGACGAACCCCTGATCACGATCGGGCAAGCGCCCGACTTCCCGACGGCCCGGTGGATCGCACAACATGCCGCGAAACTCATCGAAGACGGCGCGACCTTGCAGATCAGCCTCGGAACGACCCCCCAGGCCCTGCTGCTCGGCCTCTCGGACAAAAACGACCTCGGGGTCCACACCCAGTTCCTGACCGACGGGATCATGCACCTCTTTTCGAGCGGGGTGGTCAACAACCGCCGGAAGGGCTTCAACGAAGGGAAGCTCGTGGCGAGCGGGGCCATCGGCTCCGCCAACCTTTACGAGTTCCTGCACGACAACCCCGGCATCGAGTTCCACCCCTCCGACTACGTGAACGACCCGATGATCATCGCCCGCCACAACCGGATGACCTCGCTGAACGTCGCGATGGCCATCGATCTCACCGGCCAGGTGGCAGCCGACGCCATGCCCTTCAACCACTTCACGGGCGTCAACGGCTTCATGGATTTCGTCCGGGGAGCCAGCCAGGCGCCCCAGGGCAAGAGCATCATCATGATCCCTTCGACGACCCTGGACGGGAGGAGCAGCCGGATCGTCCCGCTCATGGAAAACGTCGCCGTCGTCGTCCCGCGCGGCGACGTGCAGTACGTGGTCACCGAGTACGGGGTCGTGAACCTCTTCGGGAAGAGCCTTCAGGAGCGCGCGGTCGCCCTGATCAGCATCGCCCATCCGGACTTCCGGGACGAACTCTTCCACGAGGCCAAAAAGAAGGGCTTCCTCGGCCAGGAGCGCACCCTGGCCGACACCATGCGCTGCATCTATCCCCTCGACATCGAGGAAGTCCGCACGATCGGCGGGCACAAGGTCTTTTTCAGGCCCGCCCGCCCCACCGACGAAAGACTCGTTCAAGAGCATTTCTACGCCATGGACCAGCAGGACGTGGTCCGTCGTTTTCTGCACGAAAAAACCAGTTTCCTCCGCGAAGACGTCGCAGACGTCTTCATGGTCGACTACGTGAACGACATGGCCATCCTCGCCGTCACCGGCGAGCCCGGCTTCGAACGGGTCATCGGCGTCGGCGGCTATTTCTCGAGCCCGGGCGGCGGACCAGCCGAGGTGGCCTACAGCGTCGCCAAGGACTGGCAGGGCAAGGGGGTCTCGTCCATCCTGCAGGAAAAGCTTCTGGACAGTGCACGCAATCACGGCATCCCCGGCTTCGTAGCCTACACCTCGGCCGGCAACCGCGCCATGATCCGGCTTTTCGAGAAGCTGCCCTACCGGGTGGACATCTTGCAGGACGCCGACGGCGTCACGCTGAAGGCCACGTTCGACGACCTCCCCTCCCCGGCGCCCTGCACGGGGGACCTCTGACGGGGCAAAAGGCCGCCGATCAGGCGGAGAGGGCGCAGACACCGAAGAATCCAGCCACAGGAGAACGTATGCTCAAGCAGGAGGAAAACCATCCCGACATGCTTGGGGCAGCGCGAAAGACCGGGCGGGACGGGGGCGGCCCGTGGCCCGGACCCGCTGCAGAACCAGACTGAACCGGCGGACACCTTTCCGGCGATGACAGCCGCAGGCGCATTTCCGGTTCCAACATCTTGAAAGGAGACGGACTATGACGGATGCACCCAAATGGTATGACGCCCACCTCGAGGACTACCGGAAGGTCGCCTTCATCAACTCCCTGGAGCAGTACCAGGAGCTTTACCGCCGCTCGATCGAGGACCCCGACGGCTTCTGGGCCGAACAGGCCGGGAGATACCTCTCGTGGGACAAGCCGTGGGATTTCGTGCTGCGCTATGATTTCAACCAGGCCGATATCGCCTGGTTCGGCGGCGGCGTCCTCAACGCGTCGGCCAACTGTCTCGACCGCCACATGAAAACCCTGAAGGACAAGGTCGCCTACTACTGGGAAGGGGACAACCCGGAGGAAACCCTCACCGTGACCTACGGGGATCTCTACGCGCGCGTCAACAAGATGGCGGCTCTCCTGAGGCAAAAAGGGGTGAAGAAGGGGGACCGGATCATCATCTACATGCCGATGATCGTGGAACTGCCCGTCACCATGCTTGCCTGCGCCCGCATCGGCGCCGTCCACAGCGTGGTTTTCGGGGGGTTCAGCGCCGAGGCGCTCGCCAACCGGATCCGAGACTGCGGCGCGAGGCTGGTCGTCACGGTGGACGGCGGATTCCGGGCCGGCAAACCGGTGCCCCTCAAAACCAACGTCGACAACGCCCTCAAGACCTGCCCCGGCGTCGATACGGTGCTCGTCTTCGAGCGTGCCGGCCTGAAGCCGGAGCTCGATTCGAAGCGGGAGGTCTGGGTGCACGAGGCCCTCGAGGACCCGAGCCTGCCCGATTTCGTGGAGCCCGAACCGATGGACGCAGAAGACCCGCTTTTCATCCTCTATACCAGCGGCAGCACCGGCAAACCGAAGGGCGTCGTCCACACCACCGGCGGCTACCTCCTCTACGCCGCCATGACCACCCGGCTCGTTTTCGACCTCAAGGACGACGAGGTCTTCTGGTGCACCGCCGACATCGGGTGGGTGACCGGACACTCCTACAGCGTCTACGGGCCGCTCACGGAAGGCTTGACCAGCGTGCTGTTCGAAAGCGTCCCCAATTATCCCGGCTTCGACCGGTATTGGGCGATCGTCGAGAAGTACCGCGTCGCCAAGTTCTACACCGCCCCCACCGTGATCCGCTCCCTCGCCAAGGAAGGCCCTGAACCGGTCCAGAAGCACGACATCTCCTCGCTCAAACTCCTCGGGTCCGTGGGCGAACCCATCAATCCCGAGGCCTGGCGGTGGTACTACCACTACGTCGGACGCGACTGGTGCCCGATCATGGACACCTGGTGGCAGACGGAGACGGGCGGACACATGCTCACCCCCCTGCCCGGCGTAGCCCCCATCAAGCCGGGGTCCTGCTCCTTCCCCTTTTTCGGGGTGGACCCCGTGATCCTCGACGAAACAGGACAGGAGGCCCGCTTCCCCGACCAGGAGGGCGTGCTCTGCATCCGGAAACCATGGCCCGGCATGGCGCGGACGGTCTACGGCGACCATGAGCGTTTCCGCCAGACCTATTTCAGCCAGGTGCCGGGGATGTATTTTACCGGCGACGGCGCCAAAAAGGACCAGGACGGGTACTTCTGGATCATCGGCCGCATCGACGACGTTATCAATGTCTCGGGCCACCGCCTCGGCACCGCCGAAGTCGAGTCCGCGCTCGTCCTGCACGACCTGGTCGCCGAGGCCGCGGTGGTGGGCATGCCCCACCCGGTCAAAGGCCAGGGCATCTACGCCTTCGTCACCCTCAACACGGGGGTGCCGAAGTCGGAGGAACTGAAGAAGGAACTGATCCAGATGGTGCGCAAGGAGATCGGCCCCATTGCGACGATCGACGCCCTGCAATGGGCGGACGCCCTGCCGAAGACCCGGAGCGGAAAGATCATGCGCCGCATCCTCCAGAAGATCGCGGCCGGCCGCGTCGACGAACTCGGCGACACCTCCACGATCGCCGATCCGAGCGTCATCGAGACGTTGATTAAGGAGCGCGTCGGACTACCGTAGTTTCAATCCGTAAATGGTCTTTTGGGCCAATCTCGGCGTTGATCTGCACGTTTGCTTGTGCGGCGACCTTAAAGGTCGCCTTCGCGCAAACGCTTGATCGCCTTGATATTGGCCCAAAATCCTCATTTCTGGATTGGAAACTCGGTTCTAACGGAACATCCTTTCGGGATGCACAGGAAGGTGTTTTCATCTGGAAACTCGGTTCTACCGGGAAGCCCTTTCGGGATGCACAGGAAGGAACCCCTTTCGGAGACGATGATCCGGCACGACCCGGTTTCCTATCCGAATGACAAGAACCGGAAATGCCGAAGTTTCCGCTCCCCGCAGCGATGCAAACCGGCGAAGCGCCCCGGAGGGCGTTTTCGACTCCGCGAGAGCCAGCTCCGGCTGCCCGCGGAGGCCGCTCCCTGAAACCCCGGACCTCCTCTCCGAAAAGGACGATGATGCAACCCGTTACCGGAATCATCCGCGACGCCCGCTACCTCGATCATCTGCCGGGCCACACCCATCCGGAGCACCCCAGCCGCCTGAGGGCGATCTACGAAATGATCGACCGGGAGTTTGCGGAAAAGCTTCTCACGATCACACCCCAGCCCGCCGCCATGGACGACCTGGAACTCGTCCACACACCGGCCTATATCAAGAAGGTCCTCAAGACCGCCGAGCACCAGTTCACGAGCCTAGCCCCGGATACGCCGGCAAGTGCCAAGACGTATCTCGCCGCCTGGCTCGCGGCCGGCGGCTGCATCGAGGCGCTCAAGGCCGTCTGGTCAGGCCTCTGCCGCAACTGCTTCGCGCTGATCCGGCCTCCCGGCCACCATGCCCTCCCGGGCCGGGCCGGCGGTTTTTGCATCTTCAACAACGTCGCCATCGCGGCGCGCTACGCGCAGCGCGTCATGCGCGTGAAAAAGACCCTGATCGTCGACTGGGACATCCATCACGGGAACGGAATCCACGAATTTTTCTACGACGACCCAGAGGTCTTCTATTTCTCGTCCCACGACAAGCTGCTCTACCCCTACTCGGGGGATTTCGACGAAGCGGGTGAAGGCGAAGGCGCAGGATACACCGTGAACGTGCCCCTGACGCGGGATTTGGAGAACGAGGACATGGTGGCTCTTTACCAGATGCTGCTGCCACGCATCGTGGAGCGCTACCGCCCGGAGCTGATCCTGGTCGATGCCGGGTTCGACGCACACCGCGACGATCCCATCGGGCGCTCGCACCTGACCGAAGAGGCCTTCACCGAACTGACCCGCCTGATCCTGAATCTCGGATCGGCCCTGGGCGATCCCAAGATCGTTTTCGTCCTTGAAGGAGGCTACGATCCGCGCGCCCTTTCCCGCTGCGTCGAAAGGGTGCTGCAGGTCCTCTGTGCGCCCCCGGGCCGGGCCTGCATGCTGGTGGGTGGGACGACCAGGGCCGATGCACTGGCCGAGGAGGTTTTCCGCGCCCATAAATCCTTCAAGGTTTGGGTGGACTAAGGCGGACGATTCTGTTAGCCTTGATGGTTTGTTTCCATTTGGAAATGATTTTCCGGTGCAACCCAGTTTCCAATCCGAAAATGAGGAATTTTCGCCCCTATCAGGGAAATCAAGCGTTTGCGCGGAGGGGACCTGGTGGTCGCCGCACAAGCAAACGCGCAGATTGACGCCGAGATTGCCCAAAAGTCCGTTTCCGGATGGGAATCGGGCTGGCCGGAGCAGGTGACGCAGGGGTGATCCGGTCCCGCGGCCCAGCGAGGTCCGGGTTGCGCGCGACCCTCTGCGCTCGTTTTCAACGAAGGCCAGGCCCTCCAACCAGGGACGGCCTCACGGAGGAGGCCCCATGCCGGGCTCGAAAAACAAGAACTGGAAAAGCAAGATCGTCAGCCCCGAGAAGGTGTTGAGCAAGATCCGGCCGGGAATGAGCATCTTCCTCGGCACGGCGGTCGCTGAACCGCGCACCCTGGTCAAGAGCCTGATGGCCTCGGAGGCCAACAACCTGCAGGATCTCGAGCTGATCCAGCTCGTGAGCCTGGGCGACGCGATATCGATCGGGGACAAGTATGCCAACAAATTCAGGCTGAAGACCTTTTTCGCCGGGTGGGTCGCGAGCGAGGCTATCAAGGCGGGGCGTGTGGACCTGATTCCGTGCCGCTTTTCACGGGTCCCCTCGCTGATCGAATCGGGCACGATCGGGATCGACGCGGCCTTCGTCCAGATCACGCCTCCGGACGAGGCCGGCTACGCGAGCCTGGGCGTCGCCGTGGACGTCGCCCGCCAGGCCATGGCCAAGGCATCCCTTGTGGTCGGCGAGATCAACGCGCAGGTCCCGCGCACCTTCGGGGATACCTTCGTCCATGTGGACGATTTCGATTTCCTCGTGGAGGCGACCACCCCGCCTTTCTATTTTCCGCGCTGGCCCGTCACGGAGGTCTACGATAAAATCGGAGCGAACGTGGCTTCGCTGATCCAGGACGGAAGCTGCCTTCCTTTTTCCATCGGTCCCCTCTACGAGGCCCTCGCCCGCCACCTGGTGCGCAAGTCGAACCTCGGGATCCACTCCCCGTTTTTCACCGATGCGCTGATGGACCTGGTCAAGAGCGGTGCCGTTACCAATCGACGCAAGAGCATCTTCAAGGGCAAGTCCGTCGCGGCCCACGCCCTCGGGTCGGCCGAACTGATGCGCTGGCTGGACAACAACCCGCTCGTCGAGTTTCAAGGCGTCGACGTGGTGGCGGACCCGAAGCGGATCGCGAGCATCGACCGCTTCGTGGTGACGCTGCCCGGCCGGAAGGTCGACTTCACGGGCGGCATCGTCCTTCACAGCGGCAAAGGAAACGTCGGCACCCAGCCGGGCGAGGCACAGGAGTTCTTTTCGGGGGCGTGGCTCTCGAACGGCGGGAAGACGATCCTGGCGCTCCCGAGCCGCAATCTCCTCGGCGAATCCAATATCGTCCCCTCGGTTCGGGACTACCCGAACCAGTTCTCGGCCCGCGAATCCCTGGACATCGTCGTGACCGAGTACGGAACCGCCCCGTTGGCGGGCCGGACGATCCGCGAGCGCGCCCTCGCCCTGATCGACATCGCCCACCCGGACGACCGGGCGGAGCTCGTCCGCCTCGCCAAAAAGGACCATATCCTCTACCCGGACCAGACGTATCTCTCCGAGTCCGGAAAGATGTACCCGGAGGAGCTCGCTACCACCCAAACCTTCGACGGGAACCTGGTGCTCCGGTTCCGCGCGATCCGGCCTTCGGACGTCGAGCAGATGCGGCGCCTCTTCTATCGATTTTCCGACAACGCCGTCTATTACCGCTATTTTTCTCCGATCAAAACCATGCCCCACGCGAAGATGCAGGAATACGTCAACGTCGACTACCGTAAGACCATGTCCATCGTCGGGCTCATCGGCGAGCCGGGCGAAGGAACCATCATCGCGGAGGCCCGCTATGTGCGGCTGCCGGACCGGCCCTACGCAGATGTGGCCTTCGTCGTCGACGAGGCGTTCCAGGGCAAAGGGATCGCCACCTACCTGTTCCAGATGCTTATCAACATCGCGAGAAACCGCGGGATCGAAGGCTTCAAGGCCGACGTCCTGGCCTCCAACAAAGCCATGATCAAGGTCTTCGAGAAATCGCCGTTCCCATTGAAGGCCGTGCTGGACAGCGGGGTCTACGAGTTGATCATCCCCTTCCACGGAGAAAAGGAAGAGCCTTGAGGGAGGAGCCGCTATGCCGGACGAGCCTGTCCTGTTGGTCAAGCGGGAGGGACACGTCGTCACCCTCTGCATCAACCTGCCTTCGAAGCGCAATTTCCTGACGCTCGAATGTCTGAAGGCCATCGAGGAGGCCCTTGCAGGGCTTACGGAGGACCCCGCCGCCCGGGTCCTGGTGCTGCGCGGGGCCGGGGACCGGGCCTTTTCGTCCGGCTACAACATCGAGGCCCTGAGGCATGTCGAGCAGGACCTCACCAGTGCCGATGCCGGTGAGACCCTTCCGCTCGAAAAGACCCTTCAGGCCATCGAACAATTTCCCCGCCCGGTCATCGCCATGCTGAACGGCGATGCCTTCGGGGGCGGGTGCGAACTGGCGATGGCCTGCGACATCCGCATCGCCGCCGCTCGGGCGCGCATGGGGATGCCCCCGGCGAGGCTCGGCCTCGTATACCCTTATCCGGGCTACCGCCGTTTTGCGGCGGTCCTCGGCCTCGCCCGGACGCTCGAGTTGTTCCTGACTGCGGACACCTTCGACAGCCGGGCCTGCCTGCAGATGGGGCTCGTCCATCACGTGGTCCCCGACGAGGTCTTCGAGACCTTCACCTATGACCTCGCGCGGCGCATCGCCCGCAACGCCCCTTTTTCCCTAGCGGGCACGAAGCGGGTGCTGCGGACCATCGCGGGCGGTGCAACCCTGGGTCACGCTGAAGAGCGGGCCCTGCAGTCCTTGTTTCACGCCTCACTCAAACGCCGTGACATCGCCGAGGGCATCGCCGCCTTCGCCGAGAAGCGCGCCCCTGTTTTTACGGGCGAATGATGGCTGAAGGGCCTCCGAAGGGCTTTACAAACGCCGCTTTTTTTATACATTATACGCTGAGGAGTTCGAAGCGTATCGATCTATCGACAAACCAGGGGATCGGCGATGCCCATCTATGAATACGAAGCCTGTGATCTCGAGCGTGCCTGCGCCCGCTGCCGGCGAGCATTCGAGGTCCTGCAGTCCATGAAGGACCCCCTTCTCGAGCGCTGCCCGGCGTGCGGCGCCCCGGTGCGGAAGTTGGTTTCGCGATTCCGGGCGGCCGTTGCCGAGCCTGACGAGGGCCGCGGCGCGGTCGAGACACGCATCAAGGAGTACGAACAGCAGGGACTCTGGAGCCACGCGGCGGAGCTCGCCGACACCCATGCGGCGAAGGCCGGGGACGATGCCCTCAAGATGCGGGCGATCGACGATTACCGCAAGGCGGGTTACCCTCTGGAAACCCTCGAGAAACACGCCAAAACGGAAACCGAGTAGAGGAGGGCTGGGTGCATGGAAGGAAGACGGAACCGGCGTTTGGGTTGGGCCTTGACAGGAATGCTGCTCTCCCTAGTCTGCTTCGCGGGGACCCCCGCTCCCGCCGAGGAGAAGCAAGACCTTCCTGAGCGGAAGATATCGGTGGCGGTCGAGTACCCCGGTATCGTCATCCCCCGGGGGGAGGATCTGAGCCTGGACCTCATCGTCACGAACGGCGGCCGCACTGACGAAGCCGTCGAACTGATGATCCAGCCCCCGCCGGACGGTTGGACGGCGCAGCTCAAGACCTACCGTTTCGGGGTCAGAGGGGTCTTCGTGAAGGCCGACTCCTCCAAGACGGTCACCCTCGATCTCGAGCAGGATGAAACGCTGGCACCGGGGGAATACACCTTTACCGTCGAGGGACGGAGCTCCGATGGCGCCCTCCGCTCGACCGCCGAGCTTCGGGTGGCCGTCGAAGGGGAAAAGACGGAGCGGAAGGCCGAAGGGGCGGCTCTTCAAACCGCCTACCCCGTGCTGAGGGGGCCGACCGACGGCCGGTTCGAGTTCTCGGTCGAGGTGGAAAGCCGGCTCGAAGAGGATGCCGTTTTCAGCCTCACTGGCCAGGCCCCCGAAAACTGGGAGGTCAACTTCAAGCCGGCCTATGAGGACAAATTCATCTCGAGCCTGCGCCTGAAGGCGCGCCAGAGCCAGAGCGTGGCCGTGGAGGTCGAACCTGCGCCGCAGGCTGCACCGGGGGAATACCCGATCCTGGTCCGGGTGAAGACCCCTGGGGCCCAGGCCGAGACCCAGCTGACCGTGATCCTGACCGGCACCTACCGGCTGGAAATGGCCACCACCAACGAACTGCTCTCCCTCAGCGCCGTCAAGGGCAATTCCGCAAACCTCTCTTTCTATGTCCGCAACAGCGGCTCCGCCCCGCTGCAGGACATCCACTTCCTTTCCTTCAAACCCGAGAACTGGACCGTCGAGTTCGAACCCGGGCAGATCGAGATTCTGGCCCCTGACGAACTCAAGCAGGTAGAGGCCACGATCACACCCGGCGCCGAAGCCCTGGTCGGAGACTACTCGCTCGCATTGAGCGCCGAGGCGGGAAAACTCTCGAAAAACCTCGAACTGAGAGTGACCGTCAAGGCCTCCGTGGTCTGGGGCTGGGTCGGAATCGGGCTGATTATCGGAGTCCTGGCAGGCCTGGTTTTCCTGTTCATGCGCTTGGGAAGACGCTGAGATGGAAGGGCGACCGATCATCCGGACCGAAGGCCTCACCAAACGCTACGGCGGGCAGGAAGCGGTGCGCTCGCTGAGCCTGGAGGTGCGGGAAGGCGAGATCTTCGGCTTCCTCGGCCCGAACGGCGCCGGGAAGACGACCACGCTCCTCATGCTGCTCGGCCTGACCGTGCCGACGGCCGGCACGGTCGAGGTCTGTGGGCTCGACCCGGTCCGGCGGGCCCGCGCGGTCAAGCAGCTGGTGGGCTACCTTCCTGAAAACGTTGGATTTTACGGGGACTTGGACGCAGTCGAAAGCCTCGCCTACATCGCCGCCCTCAACGGAAGATCCCCTGACGACGCCGCCCGCGTGATCCCCGGACTGCTGGAACAGGTGGGTCTGGCCGCCGCCGCCCGGAAAAAGGTCGGTTTCTTTTCGCGCGGGATGCGCCAACGTCTGGGGATCGCCGAAGTCCTCCTGAAGGATCCGAAGGTGCTCCTCCTGGATGAACCGACCCTGGGCCTCGACCCCGACGGGGCGGCCCGCCTGACCGGACTGATCGAAGCCCTGAACCGCGAGAGGAACATGACCGTGCTTCTGTCCTCCCACAATCTCCACCAGGTCCAGAGGATCTCGCACCGCGTCGGGATCATGATCGAAGGCGGCATGGTAGCCTCAGGCCCCATCGACGCTTTGGCCGAGCAGACCTTCGGACTTGGCGGCAGCCGGTATTCCCTCGAAGAGATCTACCTCAAGTACTTTAAGGAGGGGTGAGATATGCAGGGGCTTTGGGCGGTTTACCGCAAGGAGTTGAGCGACCACTTCAGCAGCTACCGCTTCGTGATCCTCTTCGCCATGATCGCGATGGTCAGCTTCATCACCAGCTACATGGCCGGGGTCACCCTCAGGGAGAACCTGGAGGGCATCGCACGGCCCAAGTTCGTCTTCCTGATGCTTTTCAACACGCCCGGGGCGCTTTTTTCCATGCTTCAGTTCGTGGCCTTCTTCGGTCCGCTGATCGGGCTCGTGCTGGGCTTCGACGCCATCAACCGCGAGCGGGCCCAGGGAACCCTCATCAAGGTGCTGAGCCAGCCGATCTACCGCGACGCCGTGATCAACGGCAAGTTCCTGGCGGGGGTCACCGTGATCGGCGTCATGCTCCTCAGCATCGTCCTCATCATCTCGGGCTTCGGGATCACCCTGCTCGGCATCGTCCCGGGGGTCGAGGAGATCCTCCGGCTGGCCGTCTTCCTGATGTTGAGCCTCTTCTACGTCGCGTTCTGGCTGGGTCTTGCGATCCTCTTTTCAATCCTTTTCAAAGGAATCGCCACCTCCGCCATGGCATCGGTGGCCCTCTGGATCTTCCTGTCCTTCTTCATCTCCCTTGGAGCGGACGTGGCGGCGGGCGTCGCCGCGCCTATCGAGGGCCCGCAGGGTCAGGATGCAGAGGCGGCGATGCGGCATGCCCGGATCAAGGAGCTCTTCACCCTGACTTCCCCGATGGTCCTGTACACGGATGCCGCCGGGACCGTCATCGATCCGATGCGCAAGACGACCCGTAAAATGGTCCTCCTCGGCTACATGGAGCAGCTCTCGCTCTCCCGCTTTCAGAACCCGCTGCCGCTCGGCCAGAGCCTTCTCGTGGTCTTTCCCCACGTCACGGTCCTGATCGCGGTCACGCTTATCTGTTTCGCCGTCTCTTACCTGATCTTCATGACGCAGGAGATCAGAACCTGAACCGGCCCCGGAGGGGCAGCGGGCCGTGAGGGCCAACCCCTTCGTAGATCATCGTCAACGACCCCAAAGGATCAAGGAGACAGATCGATGAAGATTGCGGAACTCCTGGCAGGCAAAAAAAACGGCGAGCAGGTCGTGATCGACGGCCTCTCCATCCCGGTCGCGGCCTTGAAGGCGCTCGAAAAAGAGGGCTACCAGCACGCGAAGGTCTTCAAAGACAACCGGACGTTCGCCTGCTGGGGCGATGCCTGCTCGGCCTGTTTTACCGAAGAGAGTCTCAGGGAGCGGACTCGATCCAAATAAAAGGGGCATAACGGGAGGAAAGCGTTTCAGGGGAAACCTGCCCGTATTCCTCCTCGAACTCATGCCACAGCGTCCGCAGCGCCGTCTCCAGGGTCTGGAGATCGGCCTCGCTGAATCCAGCGGCGTATCCTGTCATGGTTGCTATGAAAAGATCTTCGAAGGCGGCCATCGGGGCGGAGCCTCCGAGCCGCTTGAGCCATGCCCGTGCCTGCTCCACCGGAAGCGGTTCGAGCGACGGTTCGAGCCCCAGGCAGACATAGGCGAAGGGGTTGAAAAGGATCGGTTCGAAGGCTGCCGCTTCGGCGCGAAGCAAGCGTCTGTCCAGCCCACACCCTTCGGAAATGCTTCCCAGAAGCCTGTCGAGGACCTTCAGCAACCCAAGGCTCCGCCGGGCCGATTCGACCTCCTCGAGGCAGTGGAAATCCCGGACGTGTTCTGTTGCACCGATCCCGGCAAAGAAACGCGGCCTCGGTTCGAGCACGGCTGAAAGCGTTCCCCCCCAGACTTCCCCCCAAAAACCGGGCTGAAGGCCCTCGCCGGCGAACCAGCTTTCCTTCGTCCAGCGCTCGGCCTCCCAGCGAAGGCTCAGCACCTCGCCGAAACCCGCCCTGAAAAGCGCCGCCAGAGTGTTCCGTTCGATCAGGGATCGCGCCCGCTCCAGGTCCCCGGAGGCGGCCCGCTCCAGGGCGATATTGATGTATCCCGCACCTTTACGGCTCACCCGGATGAGATCCTCCAGTTCGAAGCTCGTCATCCGATCGGCCACGACGATCTGGTTGCAGAGTCCAGCGAATTCCATCTGCATCCGCTCCAGGAACACCGGGTCATCCGCATGCGAGAGCGCCTCGGCGAGGGGCCCTTTCACCCCGCCGTGATAAAGCGGCGCCACCGGGAGCGGCTCCTCCTCGAGGACCCAATCCGGCAGCCCCAACGCAGGGGCTTCCGCGTCGTCCGGTCTTGCGAGGAACCGCGGATCCAGAGGTGCGTAGATGGCCAGGGCCTCCTCGTAAGGCAGAAACCCGTGCTCGGCCAGGCGGACGTTCCGGAGCCGGTACATCCCCTCCTCGAGTTCGGCCGGAATCACGCCCCCCAGTGTCGCGAGCAGCGCCTGCAGTTTCTGGAAGTCGTTCGCGGCAAGGGTGTGCAGGATCGCGGTGACCGCTTGCCGCGCCTCCTCCCAGGGTACGCGCAGGTAGAAAATACCGTCCAGGGTGAAAAAACCGTCCGGGATCTCCAGATCCTCATCGGAAGATTTGACCAGCACCTCCAGGCGCCTGAAAAAATAGAGGTAGCCCAGGCTCTGACCCTCCTCCGACACCAGCCAGCGGGTCAGGCGCCTGAGATCGGCCTGCTGCAGCCGTGCGAGCCATCGATCCGCCGCCTCCAGCTCCAGGCTGTCCTTCCGCCATAACTCGAGGTCCAGAATGTACTGCCATTGGTCCTCCGATGCCAACTGGAGCAGCGGGCCGGCATCGTCCGCGCCCACCTTCTTGACCAGCCAGTAAAGGTCTTCGGAGGAAAGATCCTGGACATACGCTTCGGGGCTGTCCATCGCCAGCACCCGGTTGATCAGCTCCGACCCCGACAGGACCTGCAGAGGGAGAAGGCCGCCCTTGTCCCTCTCGAGCGCAAGGAGATCAGCCCCTCCCCTGGGCGGCCGGTCCGCCGGCAAAACGGTTTTCATATCATCTGATCCCATGATCGCCTCGCTCCTCTTTTCCCTCTGCCCGGATCGAACGGCATGCCCATTTTAGCATTTGTACTCCACAGCGGGATGTGCTATGAAAACCCCATGCAGAACAGCTTTACCCCCTGCCGGGAATCGGGCCTTTTCCGGTCCGGTACACGTTCCGGCATGAACTCGAACAGGCACTGATCGAGGCTATGCCATTGAAGATTATAGGACTTTTAAAAATCCCTCTTCTGGCTGTCTCCATCATCGCCCCTATCCTGCTGTGGCTGGGATTGGGCAGCGAAGGCTTTCTGCGTCTTTACCAGGCCAGGCAGGACCGCGACGCGCAGAGGGAAATCAATGATCGGCTGAGCCAGGAAAACCGTGCTTTGATGGACGAGATCAACCGCCTTGAAACCGATATGCTCTATCTGGAGACCATCGCCCGAAAAGAACTAAACCTCCTCAAGGAAAACGAAATCATATACCGGTTCGACAAAAAAGAAAAGGCGGATTGAAGCTCCTGCCCTCCGCACTTCCGGCGGAGCCGGCCCGCAGACTGCCCCGCCCCTGCCGCTTTCGGAAGGACTCTTTGCGCCATGCCCGACGATCTTGACTTTCTCCTGACCATTCTTCGCCAAGGGCCGCCGGAAGCAGCCGCCCTCCAAATCCTGGAGAAGCTGCACGCCGCAGGCCGGGTGAGAGAATCGCTCCAGGAGGCCCTCGAGGCCTTGCACCGGCATCCGGAGAGCCTCGCTCTGAGACTGTTCACCGCCGAAAGACTGCTGGAAGCCGGGTTTGTTACCCTCGCCGAGCGGGAGGTGGAGCAGATCGAGCGTTCCCTGCGAAGCCTGGGCCGCGTCTTCCCATTGAAGGCGGATATCTGCAGACGCCGGGGGCGGAGCCGGGAGGCTCAGCGGGCGATCGAGGCTTATCTGGCCCTCGACCCTGACGCCTCGCCTATCGGAAGCGCCGTCGAGCAGGCCTCGGGCCGGCCCCTCCCCGAGAACGAAGACCTGGCCGCCGCCCTGCGCTCCCTCAGCCTGCCCCCCAGCGAGCCGCAGGCCGAAAACGTCCCCGTCGGCGAAGAGGGGGACGAAGAAACCCTGGCAAGCCCGACCCTGGCGGAGATCTATCTGAACCAGGGCGATATCGAGACGGCCGTCCGCATCTACACCGCCTGTGTCGCCGCAGACCCCGGTGACTCGGGCCTACGGCGGCGCCTGGAAGAATTGCAGACGAAGCTCGAACGGCAGAGGCGGAAGGAACAGCGCAAACGACAGCACATCGCCGCCCTCGAGGGATGGCTCGAACGGATCCGGAAAAAAGCGCATGCAGAATCACTCACCTGATTTTCACTTCATCGCCACGGGAATCGGCAGCGTTCCCTTCACGGACATCGCCTCGACCTGCAACGGAATCCTGCGGGAGGCGCCGCGGATGCCCTTCTGGCCCCAGTTTCCGAGGAGAAGCCCGGTCGAGGACATGTCCATCCAGTTCAGCGAAGGGATGCCGCTCCTCTCGGCGGACCTGGAAAACCGTTCCCTGGCCATCGATTCGGACACTCCGCAGGCCGACGCACTGGTCGCCTTCTACGATCGGTTCATGTCTCACGACGTGGAGGCCTTTGCCCTCAGCCGGGAATATGCCCCCGGACTTTACTGGATGGCAGATTCCTTGGCGGATCGTCCCGCGGACGAGGGAGGCTTTTTCAAAGGGCAGACGGTCGGCCCTGTCACCTTCGCCGCCGGCATCCGCGACACCAACGGCACATCCGTCCTCCACAATCCCGAACTGCTCGAAGCCCTGACCCACGCCCTGGCCATTAAAGCGCGCTGGCAGGTCGGAGCGCTGGCATCTTCCGGCCGCCAACCGGTCATTTTCCTGGACGAGCCCTATCTCTCCGGCTTCGGCTCGGCCTTCTCCCCGATCCAGCGGGAGACGGTCATCGAACTCCTGCGCATCGTGATCGACTATCTTAGGACGCACACCGACACGCTGATAGGGATCCATTGCTGCGGCAACACGGACTGGTCCATGATCCTGGAGGCGGAACCCGACATCGTCAATTTCGACGCCTTCGAACACCTCGACTATTTCCTCCTCTATCCCGATCATATTCGGAAATTCCTGCTGGCGGGGGGAGCGGTGGCCTGGGGGATCGTCCCGACATCGCCCGCCGTCATGGAAGCAACCTTCGACTCGCTGGCATCACGCCTCAGGAAGGGGCTTGCCTACCTGGAGGAAAAAGGGATCGACCGCAGTCTTCTGGCGCAGCGCTCCCTCCTCACACCCGCCTGCGGGATGGGAAGCATGACGGAGAGGGAGGCCCGCAAGGCCTTGGAACTCCTGGGGATGCTGTCACGGGATTGGACGGAAAGGTGAGCGTTTCAAAGGGCAGGCTCGGCGCCCCCGGTCTTCTCCCTTTTCAGACGCTCGTATGAGAGGACCATCAGCGGCTCGAGGTTGACGATGTCCGCCCGGTTGTAGGCAAGCAAACGCTCGAGCGCCCCCTCCCGCCCCTCCCGGTGCGCTCGCCACATCCTCACGGCATCATAGCCGTTCAACCCGTCGACTCCTGAATCCCGGCCGACCCCGAGCGCCTTCTCGATCCGCTTCAGGCCGCCGCTGTATCCGAGCCGCTTCAGCACGAAGCGCAGATCGATGTGGGCCGGGGGCAGGCAGATGTGCGGGAAGGCGCGCCGGATAAACGGCACGTCGAACAGGCTGCCGTTGAAGGTGACCAGCAGGTCGTAGGCGCACACCTTCTCTTCGAAGCGGTCCAGATCAAGCCCGTTCACGAAGGAAAAGACCCGGTTGCCATCGTAAAGTCCGATGACGGTGATCTCATCCATCCCATCGAGCCCGCCGCTCGTTTCGATATCGAGGTAGACCGCCCGGCACCTGAACTCGCCGAAGAGCCGCCAGAGTTCACCCGGCGGCAGACGCCTCGCAAAGAAGCGGATATCCTCCAGGTGGTCAGCCGAGCGTCTGATCTCCTCCTCGATGTAGCGGTCTCTCGCATCCGAGAAGACGGTGCCGCTCCGGCGCAAAAAGTCGTCCCAGCAGCGGATGCCGCGGCGCCACAGGCCCTTTTCCGTCTTCGGGCCGATCCCCTGGATATGCAGAAAGGTGTTCTGAAGCATCGATACCGGGCACCCTCATCATTTGCGCCTCGCTCCGCGGGGGTTCGCAGGGTTTGCATTTCGGCGCCATTCCCTGCCCGCTGAGCGGCGGACTTCTTCAAAGACTCCGCTAGTACTGGAACTGTCCATCCTCGTAGATCACGGTGCGCCGCCCGGAGGCAAGCACGGCGCTCACCCGTTTGCGCTCCGTGTTGACGAGGTCCCAGTGGAGGGCCGAGTCGTTGAACCCGAGCTTCCGTTTGAGATCTTTCGTCAAGGTGTCCGGGTCGCCTGCAAAGGTGTCGGCGTAGGAGGCCCCCACCGCCAGGTGGCAGTTGCCGAACTCGCCTCCGAAATTCTCATCGTAGAGGGTGTTGGCCATAAAGCGGTCTATCCGCGAAAAACGCTTGTCGGTCAGGGAGAATTCCCCCACCCGGGAGGCCCCTTTGTCCATCGTCAACTGTTTGCGCAGAAACTCACCCCCCTTTTCCGCCTCCATCGTCTTGGCGACGCCCCTCTCGAAGGTCAGGCGCACCCCCTCGACGTAATTGCCGCTCCGAAAGGAAGGCTGATCCGCGTAGTAGATCCCGGTGGTGCCCCGCCAATCCGGAGAGAGGAAAAGCTCGAAGCTCGGGATGTTGTGGCCCGAGATCCCGATCCACTTCCGCATCTTGCCTGGTTTGACGATGAGGTCGGTGTGGTCGGATTCGATGTGCAGGGCCTCGACCTCCATGCCATTCAGCCAATCTTTGATGGCCTGGGCCTCGCGGTGGATCTCCCGCCAGGCCTTGACCGGATCGGGGCGGTCGAGGTAGCAGGCCCGCACCACCTGGTCACAGTACTCCTCGAGCGAGACCCTCGCCTGGCGCGCCAGCTCCTCGGTCGGCACGGTGCAAAGGGTCCAGCCGAAACGTCCTTCGGCCTCGCGCCCGTCGAGGATCTCCCGCAGAGGTTTGCGTGCCACCGCCGCCTTCCCGATCTTTTTCGGGTCGATGTCGCTCAAATGGGTCAGCGAGGCCGGCGCGTGCAGGAAGATGTTCCCGTTCAGGGCCCTGAAAAGATCCACTTCGCCCGGCGGGATGAAGGTCAACTGCGTCTGATTCGCCTTCTCATAAAACTGGTGCTCCATCACCGGTGTGCCTCCCGGCCTGAGAACCGGGTTGTAGCCGGAATCCAACAGCTTCCCCTGCATGACCTCCGCCAGCGGGATGGCGGACAGATCGAAGCGAAGCAATATGAGATCGCCCTTGGCATAAGGCTCTCTCCGCGCGGTTTTCAAACCCCAGAGGAGCACATCGGAATATCGTTCCAACTGATCCTTGCTGAACATGTTCGTCCTTCCTTGGAATGGAAATGATTTTCTGGACCAAACCAGCTTCCAGTCCGCAAATGGAGATCCGCCACACCCAGTCGGCTGTTGCGGACCCCGAAACCCGTGTGATAGTCTTCGGTCGATGGCCGGATGGCATCGGGAGGCAGCACGGAAAGGCCTGCGCGGTCGGTCAGTCTTCCGCACCGGAAAGGCGGCCACAAGGAATCCAGGAAAGGAGTGAAGACATGCCGAAGATGAGCTTTGTGGTGGTGGATCGCACGAGGGCACCTTTCCTG
>Ga0068714_10001388_pt1 | contig 35821 bp, 34 predicted proteins | sample MTBNYHSulfiMetaG_FD_62988 | JGI IMG/M metagenome (GOLD analysis project Ga0068714, IMG submission 62988) | Enrichment culture microbial communities from rom New York Harbor, USA that are MTBE-degrading - MTBE-NYH (New York Harbor Sulfidogenic)... | ecosystem: Environmental > Aquatic > Marine >...
TTTTACAAGTTGCAAAGACAATTCAGAGCTTTGTTATGCCTTAAAAAACCTTCCTGCCGAAGGCAGGATAGTCTCTTAACGGAGAAGTGGATTTGTCCAATTCACGCTGAACCAGTACAGATCCAGGTTCTTTTATATATCATTATCTTTTACAAAGCACTTTTGTATTCTGATATGTTGCTGCATGTTATCTATGTTGCGATGCAGATCTACGGTTGGTATCATTGGTTATATGGCGGCAAAGGTAAAACAGAATTGAAGGTTTCTGTTTTACCTGTGACAATATTTATAATATGGATTGGCGCAGGGATTTTAGGCACATTTGCATGGGGATATCTTATGGTCAGCTACACCAATGCAGCAGTTCCCTATGCAGACGCTTTCACAACAGTTATGAGTCTTATCGCACAGTGGCTCATGGCACGTAAAAGATTAGAATCATGGTTTTTTTGGATTGCCGTTGATGTTGTTGCCATAGGGGTTTATTTATACAAAAGTTTGTATCTAACTATGGGGTTATACGCTGTATTTCTAATCCTTGCAACGGTGGGATATTTTCGCTGGAAAGCAACGATGACAGTTAAACAGACAGACACGGGTCTTACGGAGATGGTGGAAGCATGAAAGGTAAAACAGGGCTAACGTTGGGCAAATTTGCTCCCTTACATAAGGGCCACCAATATGTTATTGAAACAGCTCTAGCTGAGATGGATCATGTGATAGTGCTTATATATAACTGCCCTGAACTAACATCCTGTCCTTCTCTGGATATTCGAGCCAAATGGATTAGGGAGCTTTATCCCAAGGCAGAAGTGATTGAAGCATGGGATGGTCCAACGGAGATTGGTGACGCACCTGAAATTAAAAAACGACATGAGGAATATATTCTAAGAATATTATCTGGAAGAAATATAACGCATTTTTATTCGAGTGAATTTTATGGAGATCATGTAAGCAAGGCTCTTGGGGCTATAGATCGCCATGTAGATGATAAACGAAGCAAATATCCGATATCGGCAAGTCAGGTAAGGCAAGATCCTTTTGCGTCCCGAGAATATATACATCCTCGTGTCTACAGAGACCTGATAACCAACGTGGTCTTCCTTGGTGCACCCTCAACCGGAAAATCTACAATTGCAGAACGCATGGCAAAGGAATATTCAACTGTTTGGATGCCAGAATATGGAAGAGAGTATTGGGAAGAAAATCAGATTGATCGGCGTCTATCCCTTGAGCAGTTGGTTGAGATCGCCGAGGGGCATTTGTTAAGAGAAGAAGAACTTTTGTACGAGGCAAATAGATATCTGTTTACCGATACGAATGCAATTACCACGTACATGTTTTCACTGTATTACCATGGAACTGCTCACGAAAAACTGCAAGCATTGGCAAAGTCCGTGGAGTCAAGATATGGCCTTGTCTTTGTATGTGATGTAGATATTCCTTATGACGATACATGGGATAGATCTGGTGAAACAAATCGGAAAGTATTTCAAAAGCAAATTATAGAAGATTTAATTGAACGTGAAATACCGCACTTTCTTCTTAAGGGCTCAGTTGAAGAAAGAGTCAAGTATATTAATAATGTGCTGAAGAAACGAGAATAAATTAAAATGGTCAGAAACTTTATTTGTCAGCTTGCTCTTTTTTAGGTCTTCCTCTGGGTCGCAGGGCGGAATCGAGGCTGAAAGCTTTGGCGGTTCTGGCGACCCAGTTTTTGTCGCCAAAGGGTCGGCCACGGCGGATACAGGTTCGAATTTCCTCGGATTTCGCTTTGTCGCTGGTTTCGACCAGATTGGTCCAATTGCCGGGCAGGGGATTCGGGCCGGGGCTGAGAAAGATCGGCTTATCGCTTCCCGCGCGAATGGCCAGGCTGCTCCAGGGCCATTGCCGAGCGCGGCGAACCAGCCCGGCTCGCTGGGGATTGCTCTCGATATAGCGCAGGAGCGTAAAGTAATAGATGCTGCCCTGAACGGGAAAGCTTTTATAGCGACCCTGATAGAGATGGCCGATGCCGGCGGTGCCGTGGGCGGCGTGCCAGCGTTGGGAGTGCGTGCCGGTAATCCATTTCATAAACAGCGACAGGTCGCCGTCATGATGCGGCCAGAGAACGAGGTGCCAATGGTTGCTCATCAGGCAATAGCCGCAAATCCGCATTTGGAAGCGTTCGACTCCCTCGGCTAAAATCTTCTCAAAGGCGGCGAAGTCCGATTCCTTCTTGAATATTTTCAAGCGGCCGTTGGCGCGATTAAGAACGTGATAAACCACATTACCTTTAGCATTTCGTATTTGTCGAGGCATAATAGCTGATTGTAGCGGGCAAAAAAGGATTGTCAACCCACAAAAGGGGTCTGACCCCTTTAATTTGTGTTGACCCCTTTAATTTGTGTTAAATGATGGGTAGTAATTTGATTGACCATGATGCGATTGTCTGTTAATATTACCAGGTAAGACTTGCAACAAATTGGCGAAAGGAAATCTAGTGAAAAGAAGAGATTTTTTTAAATACGGCACGGCGGCTGGATGGTATTTCTTAACCGGCTGCAAGACCAATCCGGGCAAAATTTCTGGATCCCAAACCGAGGCAGAAGAAATGATCGTAATACGGCCACACCATTTAACGGATATTCTCAGTAGCTATGGACGGGGGACAAAATTCGACGTTCCTGCCCGGTCGGGCAACCATATGCATATTGTGGCACCGGCAGTTCTAGCCAACATTGATACGAAGGCTAAGTTTGTTGTAGGGGCCGATGATATTTGCAAAGGATGCAAATTTCTCAATGATAAAGGCGAATGTACGCGCGTGAAAGCTTCCGGGCTGGTATTGCAAACATATAATATAATTGTTGACAATAAAATATTAGACTATCTCAGCATCAAAGAAAACGCGGTTATGCCGGTTCGGGAATTCCTGTTGAAAGTAAACGATCATCTGCCGGGTATTGAGACGGTCTGCACTCATCCCGGCGAAGACCCAAAAGAGCGAAAAGAGACCATCGAGAAAGCATTGCGCAAACTCGAAATAAGAAAATAATTTGAAACTTTGGGGGATATTTCTTTTTGTTTCGCCTTTTTTTTGCTTCGTCGCTGCTTTCCACCAGATCAGTGCAATTGTCGGACAGGGGATTCCTTTAATTCAAGACTGGGGGCGGTGAGGTTTTGCTTTTTCGATCTCGGTGATCAGCTTGCCCTGTCGCCAGATACGAACGGTGCCGGTGGATTCACTGATGGTAATGGCGACGCTGCGGGTGGCGGCGGTAATGGCGGCGGCGGCGGCGTGGCGGGCGCCCAGGCCTTGCGGCAGCTCCTCCGCAACCAGTTTGGGCAGCAAATAAGTTCCGGCGGAAACGATAGCACCAGTTCCTTTTATGATGAACGCCCCGTCGATGCTGGAGAATTCCTTGACGGTTTCCGTCATTCGGTTGTCAAGAATGTTCTTCTCGGATTCCGGGTAGCCCTTAAAGGGATTCATGATGTTCTGGCGGGAGTGTTCGATCACACCTTTGGAGTCGCCCAGGACGAAGATGGCGCCGATGGGCTTGCCCTCGCGGCCCTCAGCGGCCAGTTCCAGGGCGAGATTCAGCACCCTTTCAAAGACGGCTCGGCGGATGTGTTCGGTCAAGGGCGGTTGATCGACCGATTGAAAAATCTCATATTCCCGGCCGACTTCCATTATCATCAAGGTATCCAGCGGGCCTTGGTGCATTCCCGTGATAAAGACAAAGCGATCGCCGGGATTGAGCAAACGCTTGGAAAAACTAAGCATGACCGCCATCTGAATCTGGCCGACCCGCGTCAGGTTGACCGGCGGGATACGGACCACTTTTTTGGTATATTGCTGAGCTTTAAGATAGGCTTCTTCGCTGCGGGTTACCAGGATTACGGCCAGCGGGCCTTTAAAATCGATGAGGTTCAGCTCATCAAAGCTAGCCAGGCCATCGACGTATAATAACAAGGCCTGCATTTGGCTTTTTTGAATCAGTTGTATGGCTGCCTGCAGCATAATGCCGCTATTGCTCAGGACGTTCTCTTCCTGGGTAATGAGAGGTTCTTTTGCCGGTTTGGTGATCATTTTTGCCATAATATTTCATTGAGGGTTTTGTTTTAGCCGAGGTTTTCGCGATACCAATCAATGGCGCGGCGAATTCCCTCTTCAAAGCTTACCTCCGGCTCATACCCGATCAGCTCCTGGGCCCGGCGGATATCCGCCAGCGAATGCTTAATGTCGCCGGGTCGCGGGGGGGCATATACCGGTTTAATATGTTCTTTATCGAGCAGTTGGCGAATCTCATTAACGACGGTATTGACGGTAACGGCGGTAGCGGTGGAAATATTCAGGGCCTCGCCCTGCGTCTTGGGGGCGTGAGCGGCTTTCCAGTTGGCCTGCAAGACATTATCGATATAGGTAAATCCGCGTGATTGTTCGCCGTCGTCAAAAATTAGCGGCGGTTTATTGTGGAGCAGCGCCGATACAAACAAGGGAATCGCTGCGGCATATTGACTATTGGGATCCTGGCGGGGACCGAATACATTGTAATAGCGCAGACACACGGTCTGCAAACCGTAGGTTTGGTAAAAAGCCCGGCCATATACTTCCCCTATCGCCTTACTTGCCCCGTAGGGACTAATCGGGGCCAAGGGCAGATCCTCATGCTGGGGCAGGACGGGGCTTTGGCCATATACCGAGGAACTCGACGCGAAAACAAACCGCCTGATTTTCTCATCGCGACTGGCCAAAAGCATATTGAAGGTGCCGCTAACATTAACGTCGTGGGTGGCGGCGGGGTCCTCAATGGAGCGGGGAACACTACCCAAGGCTGCGAGGTGATAAACCACGTCGGCCCCCGCAACGGCCAGCTTGACAGTAGCCATATTTCGGATGTCACCTTCGATCAGTTCGATCTGATTGAGGACGTCCGTGAGATTTTCGCGTTTGCCGGTGATGAAATTGTCGAGCACGCGTACCCTCTCACCCTGCTCCAGCAGGAAGCGCACCATGTTACTTCCGATAAAACCGCCGCCGCCGGTTACCAAAGACAGTCCCATAGATATCCTTTCTTCGCCAGAATTAATTTGAGATTTGAGATTTGAGATCTCAAATTCACGGTTTCAGTCTTATTAGTCCATCTTAAAGAATAATCGGCAATTGTCGGTGGTTTCTTGGGCAATTTCCTCCAGAGCAACTCCGCGCAGTTGTGCCAGTTTAGCGGCGGTGTGGACCAGCAGGGCAGGCTCGTTGGGTTTAATCTTGCGTTTTGGTTCGGGGCTCAGATAGGGGCAATCGGTCTCCAGAAACAACCGATCGGCCGGGACATATTTCGCCGCTTCGTGCAGTCTATGGGCATTGTGAAAGGTAATCGCACCGGCAAAGGAGATGAAAAATCCCCGATCAATGACCGCTTTAGCCTGCTCCCGGCCGCCGCTGAAGCAGTGGAATACCACCGCCGGCGCCGGGCTGCGCCACTCATCCAGGAGGGCGAGGCAATCGTCAAACGCTTCCCGGCAGTGGATAACCACCGGCAGCGATAATTCCTCCGCCAGGTTTAACTGCTGCTGCATAACCCGCCGCTGAGTGGTACGCTGGGCAAAGTCATAATGGTAGTCCAGGCCAATCTCTCCGATAGCCCGCACCGGCTCGGCTGTCGCCAGCTGTTTCAGCAGGGCCAGATAATCCGCTGGTTGTTTGTCCGACTCATGGGGATGCACTCCCACCGTACAATACATGCCCGGGTAATCCCGGCATAAATCGATCGCCTTTTTATTGTCAGCCAGATCAGTTCCAACGGTGATCCATTCAACTACACCCGCCTGACGTGAGCGCTCCAACACATCCTTTAAGATGTTTTGGTATTCCTGGGCGGTTAGATGAGTATGGGTATCGATAAATCGCATAATAGATGCTCTCTTGCGGTATATATCTCAAACGGTGAAAGCTTTTTCCTGGTGTCTGATGATGGCTTTGCCTTTACCGGACATGATGACTACGACGACATCACAGCGGCAGGGCAGGTGATGCAGGTTATTAGCATGAATAAAATGGCGGGCGGCGGCGGCGATATGTTTTTGTTTGCGATAGTTTACCGCCTCTTCCCCGCGGGCAAAATCTTCCTGCCGGCGGGCCTTCACCTCCACAAAGACCAGCGTCTGATTCTGCTGCATTATCAGGTCTATTTCACCTTGTCGGGTAACGTAATTGCTGTACAGATGTTTATATCCCTTTTTTTGCAGGAATCGCCGAGCCAGCTTTTCTCCTTTATGACCGAGCCGCTTTTTATCGGCATCGATTTTCAGGCAGCTTAACTCTCCCGATGCATTTTTGCTGGCCAGTCTATGCCAAAAAGAGTAAAGCAAGTCGAACATCCATCCCCTCAAACTCGTCTATCCTGCCCTTAAGGGCAAAGGCAGTTTTCCCGTTTCTATCAGCCGGCTCGTTGCCGCGGCAATAATCTGCCGGTAAAAAAGACATGAGACATTATTCCTGGGTGGTTGTTTGCTTAGTTTCCATCCATTTTTCCCGCAGGTTGACGGCCTTGCCTTTCCGGCCGCGTAGAAAGTACAGCTTGCTGCGGCGGGCGTGGCCCGAGCGTTTGACATCGATGCCGATTATGCTGGGTGCATGCAACCGGAAGATACGTTCCACCCCCTCATTATGGACGATTCGGCGGACGGTAAAAACCTCATTGATGCCATTGCCCTTGCGCGAAATGACCACGCCGTTGAAGGCTTGCACCCTTTCCTTGGTGCCTTCCACGATCTTTACAAATACATCGACGGTATCGCCGATCTGAAACTGGGGGGTCTGCTTCTTGAGATATTTTTCTTCCACTTTGTCAATCAGATGTGAAATCATGAAAAACTCCTATGCTTGTATATTACCATTTTTGTTCACAATAGCCTTGATTTCCATTTTCTTATCAACGCCGGCTAAATCCGGTCGTTTCCGTCGGGTTCGCTCCTGAGCCTGCTGCCGGCGCCAGTGTTTTATCTGCTGATGGTTGCCCGACAGCAGCACCTCGGGCACCTTCATGCCCCGAAATTCCACCGGCCGGGTATATTGGGGATACTCCAGCATTCCCAGGGTGAACGACTCTTCCTCGTGGGAATTCTCATCGCCCAAGGCCCCGGGCAGCAGCCGGGTTATCGCATCGACCACGACCATGGCGGGAATTTCACCGCCGCTTAGCACATAATCGCCGATGGAAATCTCCAGTGTTGCCAGAGAGCGAATTCGCTCATCAAATCCTTCATAATGGCCGGCGATCAAAATCAGCCTTTGTTTTTCTGCTAACCTTTTAATTAACTCCTGCTCCAGGCGTTGTCCCTGCGGGGTCAGCAGGATAACCTCATCCGCCGGCTGGGATTTTGCCTGAACCTGTTCGACCGCGTCAAAAACCGGTCCCGGTATCATCACCATCCCCGGCCCGCCGCCGTAAGGCTTGTCATCAACGCTGCGCCGCTTGTCCGCGGCGAAATCGCGGATGTCCGTCAGCTCAATCGAGAGCAGGCCTTTCTCACAGGCCCGCTTAATTATTGATTCGCCGAATGCCGCGGAAAACATCGAGGGAAACAGTGTCAGAATATCGATCCGCATTTATTTCCCAACTGATATACCCTGCTTTTTCAGCAGATTACGCACGGTATCGGTCGGGGTTGCCCCTTTTTCCAGCCAGTAGCGGACCCGATCCGCCTTGATATTTATCTGTTTGTCCGGCTGGGGCGCTACGGGATCGTAATAGCCCAGTTCTTCCAATACCTTGCCGTCGCGTGGGCAGCGGATATCCATCGCGCTGATGCGGTAAAACGGTCGATGCCGCCGGCCCATCCTTTTCAATCTGATCTTTACCACCTGATTATTTCTCCTTAATTCTTTTTTGTCGGCACAAATTCGACTTTTTGAGTGCCAAAATAAAACCATTAATAAAGATACTTACGTTGCCAATTTCCGCCCCCGCCCGGCCGGCAAGCGCCCGAATCTGCTCGTCGTTCAAAGCCTCGGGATTATTTTTTTCCTCTATTGTCATTGCGCTAACCGCGCGGCGAAAATCTTCGTATTCCGCCTCGCTCGGCGCTGCCAGCATCGCCAGTTCCGCGGTTCCCTGCATATCATGGAATTGGCCGCGAAACCGCCGGCCGAAACCGCTTTTACGAAATCTGCCTACATATTCGAGATATTCATCAATATCCATGTAAAAGCAATACCATTTTCAGCAAAAGCCAGGCCCAAAATATTTTACCGCCGGTTTTTCTTTCGATGTCGTCTTTCGACCTTTTTTCTCTTGGTTTGCTGTTTGATCTTGAATCTCGGCATCTTGCCGCCGAATAAATCCATTTTACCCATCTGTGAAATAGCCTTCATTCGGCTCATTGCCCCCATTCCGCTGAAGGCCTTCATCATCTGCCTGGTCTGGTTGAAGGTTTTTACCAGGCCGGATACATCCGTGGGGCTGGTGCCGCTGCCGCGGGCGATCCTTCGCCGCCGGGAGGCATCGATGAGATCCGGGTCGCTTCGCTCCTGTTTATTCATCGAGTGCACCATCGCTTCTATTCGCTTGATTTCATTCTCATCGACATTCATACCGGCCATCTGTCCGCTGATGCCGGGAATCATCTTCATTATTTCTTTCATGCCGCCCATCTTGCGGACCGACTGCATTTGCTTGAGGAAGTCATCGAAGGTGAAGGCCCCTTTGGCCATCTTGGCCTGCATCTTTTGGGCTTCTTCCTCGGTGAACTGTTCCTGCGCCCTCTCAACCAGGCTGACTACATCACCCATTCCCAGGATTCGGCTGGCCATGCGATCGGGATAAAATTCTTCCAGCCGATCGAGTTTCTCACCCACGCCGACGAATTTAATAGGTTTGTCGGTGACTGCCTTTACCGACAAAGCGGCCCCGCCTCGGGCGTCGCCGTCGAGTTTGGTCAGAATCACGCCGTCGATTTCCAGTTGCTCGTTGAATTCTTTGGCACTATTGACCGCGTCCTGACCGGTCATGGCGTCGCAGACCAGGTAAATCTGATGGGGCGTTACCGCCTCGCAAACTCTGTTCAATTCGCCCATTAATTCCGCATCGATATGCAGCCGGCCTGCGGTATCCAGAATCACCACATCCCGACTGTTCTTGCGGGCATAATTCAGACTGTTACGAGCCACCGCCACCGCATCCTGGCTTTGCTCGCTGTAAACGGGGATATTCAATTGTTCGCCCAGGGTTTTTAATTGTGCGATGGCCGCCGGACGGGCCAGATCGTCCGCTACCAGCAGAGGGTGTTTGCCTTTTGCCGCCACGAATCGGGCCAGCTTAGCCGCGGTAGTGGTCTTGCCGCAGCCGTGCAGGCCGGCCAGCATAATCACTGTCGGGCCGGGTGAGACGTAATATATCTTGCTGTCAACCGGTCCCATCAACCGCGTCAGTTCGTCATTGACGATCTTGATCATTAGTTGGCTGGGGTGCAGACTTTTAATAACCTCGGCGCCCAGGGCCTTTTGCACCACGCTTTCGCAGAAGTCCTTGACTACTTTATAATTGACATCCGCCTCCAGCAGGGCGGTACGGACCTCCCGCATCGCTTCGCGAACATTAGCCTCTGATATTCGACCTCGGCCGCTTAGACTGCGAAAGACATTATTAAATTTTTGCGTTAAGGCATCGAACAAAACCTTACTCCCGCGGCTCAATATCTGTTTACAAATGCCGCTTGAATCTCGGTTTAGGTATTAATTTCCAATCCTGGCGTATACCCCAGGCGGTACGAAGAACAAAGTATTATAGAGGAACAGCAATGTTTTGCAAGATTAAAATCACAGGTTTAGAAATGCCGGCAATTGTTATATTGTATTAAATACCAGATAGTTATATCATGCTTTCCCCTTTGGTTTTTTTATCAAAGCATCGGATATCCCGCCGAAGTCCCCCATTTTCAAGCGCATGTACCGTTATGCTCGATATTAATATTAGATACAGGGTGAAGGTGAAATATGGAAAAACTGCTGCAAAAACTGCAAAAACGGGGGGAAAAATGGCCTTTTATCAGGGTTGAAAAAGGACAAAATCATAGGCAAGGATTTCTTTTGCTGGAACTGCTGGAAACGCGGCTATTGCTCGATGGATCCGCTACTGCGGTTATTACCGGTATTCAGCCGGACATCGGCTCAGCCGGTGGCGACTTGCCTATTAACGCCACCGATATTGAGCTGACCGGCTCTTCCAGTGCAGCAAACACTAGTATTGATACCACCGCTCCGCAGGTAGCTGCTATTTCCGCCCAGAAAATCAATTGGCAGAATCCTTTCAGCCGGATTCTCATCAGTTTTACAGAGCCGGTTCTTCCCGCTGGTGCCGAGGATGTCGGTAATTACCTGTTAGTACGAGCGGGTGATGATTCTGATTTTTCCAACGGGTGCTTGATAGTGCCGATAAGCAGCTCAATTACTTATGATGAATCCACCCGTTCGGTGACGCTGATAGTAAATAATGACCAGAATTTGCCGGACGATCTTTATCAACTGGTTATCGACGGCACTGATTCGATTGTTGATCTGGCCGGCAATGCACTGGACGGCGACTATAACACGATTGCCGGCGGCGATTATAACTATGAATTCAGGATGGGTCCTCAGCCGGTGCCCATTCCCGCTAAGTCAATGCAATTTCATGATACCGACGGCTCTTTAGTTACCATAAAACTCTCCGGCGGCAGCGGGTGGGCGATGATCGGCGCCCCGGATTTTATCATTCAGTCCTACAGCAGTGATACTATCGTCTTGGGGGGAAAGGTTTATCTGGCGGGGATCGAGCTCGATCAAAGTGATATGCGTACCAGCCTGGCTGTCACCGTTCGCGGGGGCAACGGTCAAACAGACTGCGGCGGGATTACGGCCCAATCCCTGAATAAACTCGTAACCAAGGGGGTCAATCTCGTGGGCGATATTAATTTTGCGGGCAGTTTTTCCTCTCTGCAACTGGGTGATATCGCCGCCAACGTTACCATTACCATCGGCGCCGACCGAAACCAGGGCCTTTCTATCAAGGCTGCAGATATCGCCGACAATGTGGATTTTAATTTAAAGGGCACCTTGAAGACATTCCAGGTGGATTCCTATAGCAGCGGCACTCTTTCGGCGGACGAAATAAACCAGATCAAGATTAAAAAAGATGTCTTCGGCGGCAACGTTATTAGTACGCAAGGCTCTATCAAAACTATTAGCTGTCGCGGAGATATCCAAGGCACCATAGAAGCCGCCCAGTCAATTAAGAGTGTTACCAGCCAGACCGGCGGTCTGGCGGCCACCGCCGCGGTTATTGCCTACGATGGAGATATCGCCGCCGCTAAATTTGCGGACGATATCGCGGGGGTGCTGGCGGCGGCAGACGAAATAAAAAATGTTTCCTGCCGGAAGACCGTAACCGGCGTCCTGCGGGCCGGGGCGGAAATCGGCAGGGCCAGTTTTAACTCTATTGCCGGCGCTACGATCAGCAGCGGCGGCGACATTAATAGCATTAGCTCTTCCAGCAATATCTCCGATTCGCTTATCAGCGCCGCGGGCGATATAACTAAGGTAGTTGCCCGGACCGACATTCTTGATTCCTATCTGTTGGCCGGTTATGACATCGGTCCGGACAGCCGCGTTAACACCTCGGACGAATGGTTCAACCCGGAGGGCGCTGTGATAAAATTGCTCAGTACCGGCCCAAAGGGCCGTTTTGACGGCAGTTACGCTCTTGCCGGTATCCAGCCATATACCGCCGATTTGTCGGTTATGATTGCTCCCGAGGTGGATTTGCAGGTCAGAGCGTCCTTTGGCCAGATCAGCACCGCCCATCTGGGAATCGTCTCGGTTGGTTATACCAGCAACGGCGTTTATGGGCTTTTTGCCGCCACCAGTATTAAAAAAGTGACAAATATGGAGATAGGTGAAAGCGGCGGGCCGGCCTTTCTGTGTTATACCTGGTGAGTAAAAAGGGAAAAAGGTAAAAATGCGGTATCCGCCTGCGGCGGATGACTAGTTTTAATGGTTAGTTTGAGTAAAAATTTGATAATATCGCAGCAACGCGGAGGATGCTTTTAGTTGGCCTGCATTTGCTGCAGTTTGGCGGCCAGCAGGATATGGCGCAGCTTTTCCAGGGACAACTGCGACAGGTAGTTTTCCGAAAAATCCAATTTGAACCTGCCGTCAAATTGTAGTATTTCCTTGGTCAGATCATCGCGATTCATCCGGGCGATAGTGCCCGTTATCTTTTCCACTTCATATTTCATCAATGACATAAATATCCCTGATCCAAATAAGAACCCAAATTCCTTACCTCAGAACTATCGACAATTTTCTCCGACAACTTTGCCAACGAAGATAATTTAACTGAGTTATGAAAAAAACTCTTGCTCTGGCTTCATCGTCTGATAACCTTTTTGCCATGGATACGTCTGAACTTGATTATGATTTACCTTTGCGGCTCATTGCCCAGCACCCTTTGGCTGAAAGGGCGATGACGCGTTTATTGGTGTTAAATCGACGAACCTGCCAAACGGAGCACCAGCATTTTTGCGATCTGCCGGGTTATCTTACCCCGGGCGATTGCCTGGTCCTCAATGACACCCGGGTTTTTCCCGCCCGCTTTTTTATCCGGCGGTCCACGGGTGGAAGGATCGAGGGGCTATTTATCAATCTTACCCCGCAGGGAGACTGGCAGGTGCTTTTAAAAAATGCCTCCAGATTGCGTCCAAACGAAGAAGTGGTTTTAATCACCCCCGCTGCTGATGCCGCTAATAAGTCATCATTTCCGCGACTGAAGGTGCGGGAAAATCAAGGCGCCGGCCGATGGCTGCTCCAGCCGGGATTTACCGAAAATTTTCTCGATATTCTTTGGCGGTTCGGCCTGACGCCCCTACCCCCTTATATTCATCGCCCTCCGGAGGAGATTCCGGCAAACGACTCAGAAGATCGCGCCCGTTATCAGACGGTTTACGCCCGTCCGCCGGGCTCCATCGCCGCCCCTACCGCGGGGCTGCATTTCACTAATGAGCTATTGGAGGGCATCCGGGAAAAAGGCGTCCATATAGCCCGGCTGACCCTGCACGTGGGGCTGGGGACCTTCAAACCGATCACCGCCGAGAAGGTGGAAGACCATGTTATGCATCCTGAGTATTACCAATTGGATGAGGCGAACGCCGAGCTGATAAACCAGACTATTTCTCAAGGCGGTCGGATATTTGCCGTGGGTACCACTTCGGTCCGCACTCTGGAATCGCTGGCTGAAGGTAAAAAGGTCCGCCCCGGCACCGGCTGGACTGATTTGTTCATAACCCCCGGTTATGAATTCCAGATTGTCGATGCCTTGATTACCAATTTTCATCTGCCGCGGACGTCGCTTTTAGCCCTGGTTTGTGCCTTTGCCGGTACGCAGACCCTTCTGGCCGCTTACCGCCGGGCGATAGAGTTGGAGTATCGCTTCTATAGTTATGGCGATGCTATGCTTATCCTGTAAAGTGAATAAGCATGGAAGGGCCTATATCCAGTAATCGAATACCCTGCCCCCGCCGAGCACGACGCAGCGATTGCGATATCGCAGCTCCGCCGGCCGGGTGGATACCGTGCATCCCGGCGGCACCGACTGCGTCAAAAACACCCCGCCGCCGACAGTGCTGCCCTTGCCGATAGTAACATTGCCCAGGATGGTGGCGTTGGAATAGACAACCACGTCATCTTCCAGGGTCGGATGCCGCTTATAATTGCGTTTTATCAGGCCCGTCTCATCATAGGGCAGGCTTACCGCACCTAACGTTACCCCTTGATAGAGCTTGCAATTATCTCCTATTATTGCCGTTTCCCCGATAACCACCCCGGTGCCATGGTCGATAAAAAATCCCTTTCCGATCTGCGCTCCTGGATGGATATCGATCCCCGTTTGGCTGTGGGCGTGTTCGGTCATGATCCGCGGCATTAAGGGTACCGCCATCTTCCATATGGTATGCGCTAGCCGGTAGGTACCAATAGCTATTGTGGCGGGATAGCTGAAGATTACCTCATCCGTATCCTGCGCTGCGGGATCGCCTTTATAAGAGGCCAGCACGTCGTTGGCCATCAACTCGCGGGTATGGGCTAGCTCGCCAAAGAACCTCTCCGTCGCTTGAGACGCCATTTTGTGGTCGCTGGCCGGGTCATTTTTACTTCTGCACCGAAAGCACTGGTATATCAACTGGTACATTTGTTGGCTTATTCCGTCCATCTCCGTCGTTAAATATTGATGAATATTTTTACTGGTAAGGTCCTGCCGCCCGAAAAAGCCGGGGAATATCAGGGCGAACAGCCGGCGGGTAATTTCGTAAACTTCATCCCGCGCCGGTAAATGCACGGTATTAATATGATGGATTCGCCGGTAAGCGAAATAGCTGTCTTCCAGGGCGGTGGCTAAGGTTTCCAGCTTTGGGCCCAGCGAGAAATTATTACTCACCTTTTTGCTCCTTTAAATAGTTCAAGCGCATATTTACACACCATCAGGGATTATGCAGTAACTGCTTAATTTAGAATATCTTAGCGGAGTGGACGGCGAATAGGCCTGCGTTGCCGCCTGCTGAAATAGCATCTCAATCAGCCCGCCGCTACCACCCCGCTGATACAGATGCACAAAATTTTTGCGAGCCTGTTTATCATAAAATAAATTATATTTGCTCGTAACTGGCTTTACAAATATATTTTATAAGCGTGGATAAAAAGCCGTTTATAAAAGTGTTATATTATTATCTGCTTGACAAAACCACCCTTTGCAGATATATAAGCTTTTAGATTTTTATGCTTATATATTTACTACATAAGCGTTTATAGTGGTTTTTTATTGCCGTGCCCCCATCGTCTAGCGGCCTAGGATGCCTGGTTCTCAGCCAGGCGACAGGGGTTCGAGTCCCCTTGGGGGTATTTGCCAGCGTAGCTCAACGGTAGAGCTCCCGCTTTGTAAGCGGGTGGTTGTCAGTTCGATTCTGACCGCTGGCTTTGAGTTTCTGGGGGCAAAGTTAACTGCATTTCAGGTTAATGTCGATAATTTACATATCGGCTCGACTGCCTTCGGCTCGGCTCGACTGAGCTCGCCGAAGTCTGAGGCTCAGGCTCGAAGAGAGCTCGCCGAAGTCTGACCCGTTCGGGAAGCTTGCGGTATTCAGGAAAACTGATGAAAGGAATTTGACCATGGCGCCAAGAAAAATAGCTGTCGATCCCATAATTACATTATTATTTCTGGCGGTAATTGCCATTTCCAGCGGTTGTGCGGGGCCCGATAACATTATGGCCTTTGTCAAGCCCTATCAGGCGGACATCACCGCGGAAAATTATGCTTTGCAGCCGCCGGATGAGATTGAGGTCTATTGCGATAAAGTACCCCAAATCCATCTGCAAAAGCAGATGATTAGACCGGATGGGATGGTAAGCTTTGAGGGATTAGGCCAACTGAAAGTCGCCGGTAAAACCACCAGCCAAGTCGCCGACATGGTGCGGGAAAAGGCCTCCAATCTCTATACCCTGCCCGGAGATAATCCCATCGACGTTCGAATAACCGCCTTCCGCAGCAAGGTTTATTATGTCGTGGGTGAGGTCGGCTATTACGGCCCCAAAATATATACCGGCAGGGATACCCTTCTGCGGGCGGTGACTACAGCTCAGCCGCAGGTCACCGGCTGGGTTAGCAAGATTAAGGTAATCCGACCATCAGCCAATAAGGTCCAGAAGCCTCAGATATTTACCTTTAATCTGAAAAAGGTGCTCAAAACCGGCGATATCAGCAGGGATGTGCTTTTGCAAGAGGGTGACATAGTGTATATCCCGCCCACTCCGCTGGCGGCGGTGGCAATGGTTATCGAGGAGTTTGTCCGCCCGATCGGCCGGGCCCTCTCACCTGCTTATCAGGTATATCAGATACAAAATTTAACCCAATAAGTTGTTCGGGTAAATTCCATGGCGCAGACTTCGGCGAGCTCAGTCGAGCCGAAAAAACTCCTGACAAAAATTCATCTTCTCAGCACGGTCTGGTTCGTGCTCAGCGTCGCCTATGTAATGGTGCTGGCTTTACGGCAGGCCGGTTTCGATTGGTGGCTGATCTTCTCCCTGTCCGGTTATTCCGCGGTAGTTATCATTTTTATTTTGAGCATCTACCTCTTTGCGGTTTTTCGCGGGGCAACCCGAGTCCAGGAACCGGCGATAGAGCACCCTTTAACCAGCACCACCGCCTATATGGCCCTTTACTCTGCCAGCCCGGTTTTGGGCGGGCTAGCCGGTTTGCTGGGAACGATCGGAGTAACAACTGCCCGGCAGTTTGGTCTGGGCGTCGCGGTTGGCACCCTGGCGGTAACATTTATGGTCTGGATTATTGTTGATCCTCTTGCCGGCGTGGTGGAGATAACTCTGCCCAGATGCCGCCAACATCGCCGCGAGCGGCTGGCTCAGGCCCAGCAACTGCGGGAAGAGCAAAAACGGCAGCGCCAACAGCTGCTGGATGAGCTGGAGACCCAGGAAATTGCCGAACAATTGCATCGTCAACAGTTGCTGGCCCCTGATGCGCAAAAGCTGGCCCAGTTGGTTATGGCGGAAAATAATCTTGCTACACCTACAGCCGAGTTGGAAGCGATAGAAATGGGGGTCAAGGCCTGGCAGAAAGGCGGTATCGGCTGTATGCAACAACTCCATCAAATGGTCCTGGAGATTTGCCGGCAAAATCCGGGTTCTTCCAATGTCGTCGATTTTATATCCATTTGGTGGGATGGCATCGGTCAGTGGCGCAGCGGCTCACTGGCTTATAAATCATAATAGCAAACTTTGTAACTTTAATTCCGTTTTATAATCTCTGTCGTCGCCGCAGGTAGCCCACCAGCATTACACCTATACTTCCCAGCAGGATAGCGCCTGGCGCGGGAGTATGGTAATATGTGGAATCATGCGAGTTCGGGTTATCGCCCCAGGTGGACTTTATATTTTTTTGACCGGTGTCTTCATCATATTCATAGCCATAAACGTCAAAATGAACCCGGGTAAAACCACTTAGAGAAACATTATAGACTTTCTCCTGCCCATCACTTTGCAGATCGAGAGAGATTCCTTCCTCCGTACTGTAATTATGAATGTTTCCGTTGCGTCCAAAGTTGCCTAATCCATATATCAGAAAATCTGAAACATCATTTTGAAAAGGATAGTGGTTATCACTGCTAATCGGATTGCCCGACGAATCTTTGGGAAGAAAACTTTTGGTGTCATAGCCGGAGGGATCCGGTCCGCCAAGTAATAGATTTTCATCGGCATCCCCGCCAGGATTGTAATAACCATCGAGCACCAATGTCGAATCGGTTAGCAGCAAAGGATTAGGCGATGTCCCCGTACTGGGGGCAGGAACTATCGAAACACCTCCCTGTTGACCATCCGGTACGGAAAGAACCAGCGTTACTTCCGTCAGGTTATCTATCCAATCTTGCTGGTAGTTGCCCACTACAATCAGTTGGAATGAATTGTTAGCTATAAACCAGGTATCTTCATCCCATCCGCTATTGCTGTTTTCCACTAGCAATCTGCTGTCGGCAACCGCTCCGGATATATAGACCTGAAAAGTTGGCGTAGCCAATGCACCTTGGCCGAGCAACAAGCACACCGAGATCATCAATAGTATTGTTTTAGTCGCTTTCATAATTTATCTTCTTTCTCTTTATTAAAAACTCCTCCAAAATTCTCCATCGCATATTTTGCGTTTAAAGATGACGCCGTCTCCGCAACCAGCCTACCAGCATTACACCCATACTTCCCAGCAGGATAGCGCCTGGTGCGGGGGTTGAGATGAGATCCGTATAGATACTCAACTCAACACCGCAGTTGTAATAATGGCAATCCGGGTCGATTCCGAATCCGAAATTTCCATCCGACATCAAGGCGAATTGGCTGCTGGGGATATCTATCACCAGATTGAAATTGCGGGCATAGCCGCCCACCGGATCGTTCCAGTCCGCCAGCAGAAGCCCCTGGCCGTTGAAGTAATTTCCGCCGCCCTGATTATCCGTATAGGTCTTGGTAATCGTTTGATACCCAATCTTGCTCACATAATTGGGCAACGAAGCGCCGTTGGTATCCACCACGCTGTCCAGCATGGTTACATATAAATGGTCCGTTTCAGCCGTCCAGTCCCAAATATTTTTGAAAACCAGTTGGGCTGAGGTAATCTCCTGTCCATCCGGCACATTCCATTGAATTCCCCAGGCATAGGCTTTTTCATGGGGCAAATCGGCCAAATCGGGGTCCAGAGGTGAAAAAGTGTAGGGAGTTGATATCGCCTGGGCCATTCCGGACATCATTGCCAACAGGACTATCATGGTTACAACATACTTCATAAACATTTTCCTCGATAATTTTTTTCACACCTTTGTACAGACGAACTCCTCCCGGTAGAGATCATCGGGTGGATTTCATACATGGCTTTTTTGGACGCTAGCCAGGGGCAAAGCTTGTTTGCCTTGCCCGGGTTTGCGCGGTTTTATTTATCACTATTTCCTTCTCCTTCTCAGCCAGCCCACCAGCCAATATCTAATCCTAACTTTCGCCGGCGATCCCGAATGAAGCTAGTGGGACTGACCGAAATTACAGACGAACATAGTTCGCTTGAGAAACAACGTCTGTTTCTCTAATGCATCCTCCTTCTATCAACAGGGCATCCACGACGGAGGCAAGCAACGGTTGAACCATCGCTTTCGATTCCGTTGTCGATCAACACATTTCCCTCGATTCTCGAAGGTGATATTTTACAGACTTCTGCGGCGACGGAGCCAGCCTACCAAACCCGTTCCAAGCATCCCTAGTACCAACGCTCCGGGAGCGGGGACAACAGGATTAAAGTTATCTACCGGAGGAGTGGGATCGGGGTCGGGATCGGGGTCGGGCTCGGTCTGGATTACCACCTCACCGCTATTCAAAATATTATCTGTATCAGCTCCGTATTTGAGGGTCCCGGCAGCGAAACTGCCGCTATTGGTAAAGGTAATGTCCAGGTAACGCCAGATATCACCTACCGGGCTATCGCCCGAAATTGCTACCTGATTACGGTACGTGGCCGTGATATCGAGTTGGCCCAGTCCGTCGGTTACTTCAAACGTTCGGCCTATACCAGAACCGGCAGTTCCTTCCAGGCCGCCAAAGGTCACATCGAAAACACTGTTGCCCGTTCCTGCATCGATTAGCAGGCGGTCAATGGATTTTGTCACTGACGTATTGGTTAAGACCCAGTCAGAGCTGAAAGTATCACCCGCTAGCGCGAGAGACCAATTGGAACCGGAAACTGCGCCTGCGCCCGGGCCGGTAGCAGACCAAGTTAGTTTTTGACTACTGCTGTCGGACCAGTAGGCAGTGACCTTCATCCCTGCCATATCGTCGCCCTCAGTTTGCTGACCACTCAGGGAAGAGGTCCAGACGGTTGTTCCGGAGTCGAAATTTACCGTAACTCCCGCATAAGCGGCGGAAGATACCAGTAAGAGAGAACCTGTTATTAATAATAGTAATTTTTTTAACATAATAAATTATCTCCAGGCCTGTTAAATTACAGGTTTTTACGATGTCGCAGCCAACCAACTACACCGCATCCTAAACTGCCCAGCAGAAGCGCGCCGGGGGCAGGGATGGTACTGCAGATTGTATCCACATGGGTATAATCCAAGACCAGCGGGCTGACGGAATTAGTGATAAAGTCATCGTTATAATAGGTTTTCAAGCGGATATTGATATCCTCTTTAGTGGGATTCGGGATAATATGGAACGAGATGCGATTATTATCAATTATCCCATCCTGCGTACCTATGAGTTTACCACTGTTGTCGAATGACACCACCTCAGCGGCATCGATAACGCCGCTGCCGATACCCAACTCGACGTAGATGTCTTTGAAGCCTTCGTTGATACTCCGGTTGGGAATGACGATCTTCAAAAGAATTTCATCATCTATGGCTATCCAGGAACTTTGGCCATCCCACTGGGCTTCCCAGATATGAAGCTCAGGTGTGCCGTAGGGATTGGCAATCTCGGTCGCCGCGACGGTATAATCGCCGCCGATTGTGGGACCGACGATTCCATTTTCGTCATCAAATTCCCAGAATTGGTGAGTGCTGCCGGCAGCGCCCTGGGGCCACCATCCCAGATGGGGCAGAGAACCCGTCGAATTAGCTAGTAGTGTAGAGGCTGACATGCTAATCAAGCAAATCAAAGTAATAATAGTAATTAATTTTTTCATGGGAAACTCCTGATTTTTTTATTAATTACTTTTTATCCTACAGACTCCTGCGGCGACGCAACCAGCCAACAAAACCCACACCAATACTGCCCAGCAGAATGGCGCCGGGAGCGGGGATTTGGTAGCAAATGGTATCGACGTGAATGTAATCCAGCCAAGCACCGGATTGCCCATCAGGAGCACCGGTTGGCCCATCAGGAAGGTATTGCCCGGGAATCGTAAAATGGATCTCTTCCCAAGCCGGATTCGGCCATATCAAGAGGCCAAAGTCGGCGGGCTGGCATGGATCATAGATTGGTTGATAATCAAAAGTGAGGACGCCGCCATCGTGCGCCACCCAGGAGAAGTTGATGGGTGCAGCCGATGCTCCGATGTCAAACCACATCACTTTGAATATGCCGTCTTCATAGTTGTCCAGCTTTACCGCAACGCGAATGTCATTGCCGTAGAACGTGCCGTTGTCATTGTCACCTTCCCAACGGAGTCCGGACTCTGCTCCTATTATCGCAACGACGCCCTGCGGAACAGGATTATCTACCTCTTCAGGTTCTGTGATCCATTCAGCACCCGCTTGCACGATATGGTCTCCGCTGAACGTCCAATATTGATGGGTGGTGCGAGTAGAACCCGCAGGCCACGTACTAAGGTCCGGAAGGTTATCCGGCGCGCCGGTTGGATTGGCTAATAACGGCGCTGCCATCATACTTACCAAAGCTAAAATCATTAAAAAACGTTTCATTCTAAAACTCCTTAATTTTTAGTAAATTAATTTCCTCTTCCGTTACGAAACTATCCCATTATGTGCCTTAGAGTGTTTCGCGAATACACTCTAAAGCGAGAAAAACCATTCTCCCGACCCCAGCGGGGGACCGCGGGACAAGGTTTCTGCTGAAAAAGAATGTTGGATATAAAATGAATGCCTAGCTGGCTGTGCCAGGCTTTCGTGAATTGGTGCTGATAAATATGGAGTTACATTAATGGCGCTGCCCGATCCCAGAGCCCGGTCATTCCCCCTCGAGCGAACGATCTCGCATATTACCTGCCGGAAAGTGCAGGAATACCCCGACGAATAAAGTGATGGCTGGTGGATGAAGCTACCCGCATCCCAGGAGCCGGCGAGCCGACGAAGCAAACCGATATAATGGGTGCATCCCACATCCCCGATGGCGCGGTAAGCATTATCATAACCGTAGGAAGAGTTATCCTCGGCAAGAATTTTTACACTGCCTGATTTGCCGCCCAGAATTTTGGCGGTAAGTTGCGGTATAATTTTAATGCCCGCGTGAGTCAGTAAGAACAATCCCACAAATACGGATAGCCAGCCTCGACGGTCCTTCACCAGGGAAACACATAAGAAACCCGCCAGAGACATTAAGGCCGCCCCGGGAAGGGCCGGCAGCGTAGTTATCGGGCCTTGCTCCGAATATGCCGCTGAAGTAATGCAATCAGACGGCTGCCAAATTCTATTTCCCATTTCCGACAGGACGATATCGGTATATCTGCACGGTTCTGGTTGGTCAAAGGAAGGGGGATTTTGTGACCGGCCCGCTTCTGCCGCCGTGAATAATCTTTCACCTTGAAGATTAAAGGTAGGGCCCGCACCAGCTACCGCGGTAAGTAAAAGTGCGGCGATAAAGGATAAATATAATTTTTTCTTCGAAAAAAACATCGCTTTTTGCATCCTATGTGCAAAGCATTTTTTTATAGATATAGCACGATTAAGGCATATTTTCTTTTGCAGAAAATGCTGCCAAGAACTGAATGCTGGGAAGTGTTAGTGAATTTTCTCCCTTCCCAAACCTTTGCTTTTTATATTATGAAAAGCAATCTCGCCCTATTACAGCCCTTCCATTTTTGTGTGAGTATTTTGATACTTCTATATTATCCTAAACAAGTCTTATTAAATTATGATAACATGCGACAAGTATCAATTCCTCCTCACGACTTTATTTTATTTTATCTGCTTGTATAAGTCAAGACCAAAGACGAAAACTTCCCTTTAATCTCCGTAATATTGATACGTTAAGAGTAGTAAAATAAATCCATTGATTAAACTTGCTCTATCTTCTCTGGGTTTTCTATTTTAATTTTCGACGCTGCCATAATTATCCGCTTGTCGCATCCACTTCGATTGTATAGCGGGGAAGTACATATTCGCCGAATCTGGATAATAAATAGCAAATTTTATACCACAGCCATATTCTGCTTAGAGGCTTTGCCAGCTTGTTTTTGGGCGCTCGTAACATGTTTTGGATTAAAGACTTACAACTATAGTCCTTGAGAATTAGCATTGTAAGGAATATAGCGGTTAATCATTCATATTAAGAAGAAATGACAGTTTTATAATCACGGCTCTGAAATAGTTTAACCGCTTCCATCTAGATTAATTATATCTCTTTTTGAGAAAAGCTTTTAAGGATGCGAAACTCGCCTTCTGCAATTTCGTATATTTATTTAAACATTATCTATTATTAATACAATAAATTGCTTTTATTATAAATTTACACGTTATTATCACCCGATCCACTATCGTCCGATAACATTCGAAGTTTAATAAAAGAAATATCTTAAGTACATTTTTTGAGCACCTCACCAAATAAAAGCAAAAGATACCAAAATGATTAACATGTTCTTTAATCAGACGATATTAGTTATAGGACGTCGAATTTTTTCAAAAATCTTTGATTATACAAAAGTACATAAATGTCTTTGCGAGGAGCGCCTGCCGCGACGGGCGCTGGCACGGCGGGCAGCGACGAAGCAATCTAAAACTTTCGATGGCCTTAGACGGCTTCGCTACGCTCGCAGTGACAAAAATGAGAGTTTTTCGAGAACGCTTACGAATCTTTTTGTAATAATAATTTAGAAAGGTGGAATTGTCTCTGCCGGTAAAATAAAGGCAAAAATATATTTTACCTCGCCGGCTGACAGCAGGCGTAGCGGTTTCTTTTCCCCCGTCATCCCCAAGGCCCTGGTTATCTGTAGCTTACTTCAACCCGTGCCGAGGGATCAGCCTCCAGCCCGTATCGTTTCATTTTTTTGTACAAAGTGGTGCGATTGATATCCAGCATCTCCGCGGTGTGCTGGCGATTCCAGTTGTTTTTCCGCAGGGCCATCTCGATGATCTTCTTTTCCGGTTCTTCCAGTGCCTCCCGCAGACACATCGGGTGATATTCCATGCCCTGTCCCTGGGCGGCGTATTCAATGATATGGTTGGGCAGATCCTCAACTTTAATACTGCCATTTCTACTGAGGACCACCGCCCGCTCCACCACATTTTCCAGCTCGCGAACATTACCCGGCCAGTTATACTTTTCCAGGTATTCCAGCGCTTCTTCGGTAAAGGCACTCTTCTTTTTGCCGTGTTTGAAGCACATATTCCCCAGAAATTTCTCAGCCAGCAGTGGAATATCCGTCATCCGCTGGGCCAAAGACGGCAGTTCGATGTTTACCACATTTATCCGGTAATATAAATCCTCCCGGAATCGGCCTTCCCTCACTTCTTCCCGCAGATCGGTATTGGCGGCCAGGATCACCCGCACATCGACCGTTTTGGTTTCATTGCTGCCCACGGGCTCGAATTGTCGCTCCTGCAGGACCCGCAGCAGTTTTACCTGAAAAGCGGGGCTGGCCGAGTTGATCTCATCCAGAAACAGCGTGCCGCCGTCCGCCGCCAAAAATTTGCCCTGCTTGTTGGCGACCGCCCCGGTAAAGGAGCCTTTCACATGACCGAACAGTTCGCTCTCCAGCAAGGTCTCCGGCAGGGCGCCGCAACTTAATTCCACAAAGGGCTTGTTGCCCCGCGCTGATCGTTGATGAATCGCCCGCGCTACCATGCTCTTGCCCGTGCCGCTTTGTCCGGAGATCAGCACCGTCGCCTTGCTGTCTGAGACCGCTTCGATCAGGTCAAAGACCTTGAGCATCTTATAGTCATGGCCAACGATATTTTCCAGACCGTACTGATGGCGCAGTTGCTCTTTGAGATTGCGGTTTTCCTCCAATAGTGACTGCTGCTCCATCGCCCGTTTGACAATAATTCTTATTTCATCATCCACAATAGGTTTTGTCAGGTAATCATAAGCGCCCATCTTGATCGCTTCCACCGCGCTTTCGATAGTGCCGTACCCGGTAATGACAATGGTCACTACTTCCGGGTAATTCTTCCGGATCACCCGCAAAAGCTCGAATCCGTCCGCCCCGGGCATATTGACATCGGCTATGACCAGGTTATATCTTTGTTTTTCCAGCTCTTTCAGGGCGTCTTTAAAACTTGATGCCCCCTGACACTGATAGCCTTCCAGCCGTAAAAATTCGCTCAGTGAATCACGTATAATTTGATCGTCATCTACCACAAGTATCCGTACCGCTACCATGGCCACCTACTTACCTTTCTATGGGTGCTCTCTCTCCCATCCATCCTTACTGCCCCCGGTTCTCTCCCTTACCGTAACTATTTCAAATCCCGCGCAAAACACCTTTTTTTTATACTCGAATCTCCTGCAGAAATAGAAATAAGATTAATCGTTCTTGTCTTATCGTTTGTCTGCCTTTTTCCAACTGGTGTGTTCCAGCGGTATGCTTACCGTGAACTGGCACCCGCCTTCGGGGCGATTTTCCGCCCCAATCTTGCCGTTATACCTTTCGATAATATCTTTACTGATTGCCAGACCCAGGCCGGTGCCTTTGCCCGCCTTTTTTGTGGTATAGAAGGGTTCGAAGATCCGCGCCTGTGATTCTGGCGGGATGCCCGATCCGGTGTCGGTAAATTGGATGAACATATTCTCATCATCGCAGTTGGTTTTCACCACCAGCTCGCCGCCCTGCGGCATGGCATCGACAGCATTTTTAATCAGATTGCAGAATACCTGATAGAGATTGCCGCTGCGGATATTGGGCATGGGATGGCGATATTGGCGGATAAATTTTATATCCTTATCCAAGGTCTGCCCTTCCATATTCTTGAGGGCATCCTCCACGATCTTATTGATATCTGCTTCTTCAAACGTCGAGTAGGTGCTGCGGGAATATTCCAGCAGCTCGCTGATAATCTGCACCATTCGCAGCAGGCCTTTGCGGGATTCCTGCAGATAACGTTGGATTTGATTCGCCTCTTTCTGCTCCGCCAGTCGCTTGGCTAGATTAATATAGCGGAGGATGCCGTCCAGCGGGTTGTTCAGTTCATGAGCAACCCGGGCCGCCAGTTTGCCCACCGCTGCCAGTCGCTCTGCCGAAGCCAGTTCATTTTCCATCAGCACCTTATTGGTTATATCCTCCATCAGCAGGATCCCGCCGATCAGGTTATCGGTGCTTTCCTCGGTCAGGGGGGTGCAGATTATATGCAGCACGCTATTTTGACCGTTGTGATGGTATTTGACATTTTCGAAGATGCGGGGCTTTTTCGCGGCGAGGGCCTGATGCAGCAGCTCATCCCAGGCGGGCTCCATCGCTGTTTCAGCGCCGAACGCCAGGGCCTCGGCGATATTTTCCGTCGCTGCCAGCATTCTTTTAGCCCGGGGATTGCGATCCGTGATGTTAAGTTGCAGATCGAATGCTACCACGCCCAGCGGCATAATATTGATTAGTCTCTGGGCGGTTCGATCAAAATGCAGGGCGTCATAACTAGCCACGGCCTGCGGATGGTCTGTTATTTTATTATGTGTCTGCATCAGCATACGAAACGTAAAGTTATGTTAATCGAATATAGACTTACGGTTGGAGTAGCTGATCAATTATTGGGAAAAATGTAACTTCTACTCTCATCTCCACTATCTATTGATACAATCTTCGCCCTCTCATGTCAAGGACAAACGTTGAAAATTTGCAACATTTTACGGGAAAAATGTTATCGCCAGACAACAGAAAAAATTATGACGATTAAAACGGTTCGGTAAGATAGGAAAATTTAAAACAGGGAAAAGCGACACGCTTCCAAAATTAGGGGTATATTTTTAGGTTTTATTATCCGTTTTCAACCGGATTTTTACGGAAAGTTAGTTACATTATCAAACAAATAGGCAAAAATTGGGGATTTATTGTTAAGATGGGAAAGATATGCCGCTTTTACGCCAGCGGAGGAAACACCTGTCTGATTGCCAAATTACCAGCGTCTCTTCCACCATAAAACCCCCACCAGGATAGCGGACATCGCCGCCATTAAGGTAATTAGCCAGAAGGCGTGCGTGTACCAGGCAAGAGGGATACGGACGTTCATCGAAAAGATGCTCACCACCAGGGTTGGCAGCATAATGGCGATCGTAATCAGGGTAAGCGCTTTTATTCTTATGTTCAGGTTGTTGCTGACAATGGAAGCGCGGGCATCCATTAAACTGGCCAGCACCTGGGAGTAAATCTCGGTCTGGCCGCGACATTGATTGTTTTCTATCAGAATATCGTCAAGGTACTCCGTATTTTCCTGGCTAAAGCCTATTTTAGCGGCATTGTTCTTTAATTTCTCGATGACCACTCCGTTGGAATTGATGGCGTTAAGATAATAGACCAGACTTTTTTCCAGGGTAAAAAGATTTAACAAATGTTCGTTTTTCATCGACGTGCTTATCTTTTGCTCCAGTTCGTCGGAAACCATGTTAATGCCTTTGAGGTGCTCGACGAAGTGTGAAATAGCCCGATAAATAAGCTTCAGGAGTACATCTTGAATGGACTGCATTTTCAGCGACGCCTTGCCGTCAAAAATGGGGGCATCCTCGGCCAGCACGATTACCAGGCGGTCCTTGAAAAAGAAAATACCCGTAGATACCACCTTGAACAGAAAATCATCTTCTTTGCGATAATGCTTGGGTCTTTTAAATATCATCGCCACGTGCTCGGGCTCAAACTCCAGTCGGCTCAGCTCGTCCGGGTCCAGGGAGGAGGCAAGGGTATGCTCATCTATCCGCAGTTGCTCCACCAGATACCTTTTTTCTTTTTCATCCGGGGCGACGTAGATAAAAACTGAGGCGTTGTTATCTTCACTTTCGACCAGCTTGCCGTCACATATCTGCAACTTTTTCAGCATCTTCCAACACACCTGACTTTGTTACTTACAGGCTAGTTACCGCAAAAAATATTAAAACCGACTTTGGCGTTTTTTAGCAAGGTAAAATTTTACCACATTTTTAGCCTGCCAACATAAGTTCATGACCACAAAACTAACTCTAAGAAGAAGTTTACCGGCAGGCCATCCTACTTTGGTTGCCGCCGCACCTATTCAAAAAGCACACCCTCGGTACCGGATTATACATATTCGATAGTAGCCGGCGGTTTGGCAGTTAAGTCGTAGAGGCAGCGGTTGACGCCCTTGATCTGGATGATCCGCTGACAAATTCTGTCGAGTTTTTTCCAGTCAAGCCGGGTGGTCTCAGCGGTGCGGGCGTCGGTGCTTTCGATGCAGCGGACCACGATGATCTGGCCGAACTCGCGTTTATTATTTCTGATGCCGGTGGCCCGATCGTTCAGCAGGACGGCGAAATACTGGAAGGCGTCGCTATCGGCTAACTCTTCTTCGACGATGGCGGTAGCGGCGCGGACGGTATCCAGCCGCTCTTGCGTGACTTCGCCGACGATGCGGGTGGCCAGAGCCGGGCCGGGGAAGGGGATACGATGAGTGATCTCGTCCGGCAGCTTCAGCAGTTTACCCACCTCGCGGACGCCGTCCTTGCGGAGGGTTTTCAAGGGTTCGAGAACCGCGTAGCCGTAGGCTTGCTGGGTGTCGATGCCCACTTGGGAAAGGATATTGTGCTGGCGTTTGATGCCGGCGACGGTTTCCTCGATGTCGGTGAGAATCGTGCCGTGCAGGAGGAATTTGGCGCCGGTTTGTTTTACCAGGCGGGCGAAGACCTGGGCGTAAAAGGTGTTGGTAATGGCATTGCGTTTTTCCTCCGGATCGGTCAGGCCTTTAAGGGCGGCGAGAAATTCCGCCCGGGCGTCGATCAGGGCGACGGGGATTTTCATGTCGGCGAAGATTCTTACGACCCGCTGGGGCTCGTCCCGGCGCATCAGGCCGCTGTCGATGAAGAAGGTCTTGAGCTGATCGCCCAGAGCGCGGTGGGCCAGGGCGGTCACGACGGAGCTGTCCACGCCGCCGCTGAGGGCGTTAATGGCGAGGGCGCTGCCTACAGTTTTTTTAAATTCGGCAATTTGCGCGTCAATAAACTGCTGATAATCCATTGTCAAACTCCTTGTTATATGGGATTTAACCGTCAGGGAAAGCCGGCTATTCATATAGAGAGGTTTCGTAGTATTTGTCGAAGGCTTCGGCGAAGTCGTAAACCCCGTCAAAATCCTCCAGGCAATCGGCGGGTTCCTTCTGCATCCAGCCGTGGTTGACTAAAAGAAAGACGATCTCGCCGAAATCGCGGGTGGTGGTGATATTCCAGTTTTGCAGCACCTGCCGGGCCATGAAGCCCCACTTTTTCAGGGCCAGAGCCCGCAGGCCCTGGCAAAGCTGGGCCCCGCTGATGTGACGCGGCTTATCGGGCTCGTTGCGGGCGGGCTTGAGCTGTTCCACCGTGAAACTCAGGCCTTGGCGGACAAAATTGACGGCGTCCAGGGGGTAGCGACTGTCTTGTGCCACTATCTCTTCAATCGATTTTGCCGGTCGTTCCATAACCTTATAATACTATAGAATTATCTCGATAGTTTCAAAAATTACCGTCAATTCTCACGAAATTAAGATAGATTTCGCCTACTGAACCCGCTGACCGGGTTGGGCGCCTTCGTCAACGGAGAGAACAAAGATATCCTTACCGCCGGCCCCGGCTGCCAGGATCATGCCTTCCGATAGCCCGAATTTCATTTTCCGCGGGGCCAGGTTAGCGGCCAGGATCATCATTTTGCCTACCAATTGCTCCGGCTGATAAGCCTGGCGGATGGCGGCCAGCACCGTCCGGGTCGCGCCGCCAAGGTCCAGTTCCAATCGCAGCAGCTTATCCGCACCTTCCACCAGTTCAGCCTTTTTTACCCGGGCAACCCGCAAATCTACCTTGACGAACTCTTCAAAGCTGATCTGCGGACTGATGGGGGCCTGTTCCAGCGGGGAGGGATTTGCTTTTTGGGGGGGAGTTTTTTCTCCGCTTTCTTTACTTTCTTCTATCATGGTTTGCACCTTTTTTATGTCTATCCGTTCCACTAAACGTTCAAACGGGGAAATTTCATGATTTTCCAGCAGGTTTTCGGCATCTTTCCAGTTCAAAGGCTCAATCCGCAGCAAATTTTCCACCTTCCGGGCGAAGACAGGCAAAATCGGCTTAAGATAGATGGTAAGCAGACGTACCGCGTTGAGACTGGTGGTAAGGGTTTCGCGGACATGGTCCGGGTCGGACTGGACCATGCTCCAGGGTTTACGCTGATCGATGTAACGATTGACCGTATCGGCCAGGCTGCAGATGGACCGAACGGCGTTGGCGTAATTGCGTGAGGTAAAATCGCCGGCGATAGACTGGGCCTTGCCCTGCAAATCCGCCAGTAGGGCCTTTGCCTCACCGGAGAGCTGCCCCATGTGGGACTGGAGCTGCTTTTGCAGCATCGTCGCCGAGCGGGAAGCAAGATTAGCCAGGTTGCCTACCAGGTCACTGTTGACCCGCTGGACAAAATCAGTGACGTTCAGATCGATATCCTCGGTACCGGGCCCCAGCTTACAGGCGTAGTAATAGCGCAAATACTGTGGATCTAGATACTTAAGGTAAGTGGCGGCGGTAATAAAGGTGCCGCGGGACTTGCTCATCTTCTCCCCGTTGACCGTCAGAAAGCCATGGATGAACAGGCTCGTCGGGGTGTTGAAACCCGTGCCCATCAGCATGGCCGGCCAGAACAGGGCGTGAAAATAGGTGATGTCCTTGCCGATGAAATGATAAATCTCGGTAGATGGCTCGTGCCAGTAGTCGTCGAAATTCAGGCTTTTCTTTTGGCAGTAATTCATAGTGCTGGCCATGTAGCCGATGGGGGCGTCGAGCCAGACGTAAAAATATTTATCCTTCTCGCCGGGGATTAAAAAACCGAAATAAGGGGCGTCACGGGAGATATCCCAGTCGCGCAGCCCCTGATTGAACCATTCCTGTAGTTTGTTCTGCACCTGCTGATGCACGCGGTCCTGGGCTAGCCACTGTTGGAGTTTTTCGCTGAAGTCGGCCAGGCGGAAGAAATAATGCCTGGATTGCCGTCGGATGGGGCTTTGGCCGCAGATACTGCAAACCGCGTCCTTTAGCTCCACCGGAGTATAGGTAGCGTGGCAGGCCTCGCAGGAGTCGCCATACTGATCCATCGCCCCGCAGTGGGGGCAGGTGCCGCGAATAAAACGGTCGGGTAGAAAAATCTTGTCGTTCGGGCAATAGGCCTGCTCCACCTCGCGGGTGACAATATGGCCCGCCTGCTGAAGGCGGTTATAAATGGTTTCGCTGAACTGACGATTCTCCGGCGAATGGGTGGTGTAATAGTTATCGAAAGCGATATCGAAGCCGGCGAAGTCCCGCTGATGCTCCACATTCATGGATTCGATGAGCTTTTCCGGGGTAATACCTTCGCTACGGGCCCGAATCATGACGGGGGTGCCGTGGGTGTCGTCGGCGCAGCAGTAAATACAATTATGCCCCTGCATCTTTTGAAAGCGGACCCAGATATCAGCCTGGATATATTCGACCAGATGGCCGATATGGATGGGGCCGTTGGCATAGGGCAGGGCGGCGGTTACCAGCATTCTTTTTTTCGGCATATGATTTCACCGGATAGGCGATTTCCCCGGACGGTTAACTGGAGGAGGGATTTTGCTTTTGATCTATATCTTTGTTTTGCTTTCGGTCCGTGTTTCGCTCCTTGTCAGCAGGGTTGTCGGGGGCGACGGACTTCTTTTTTCTCCGTCGTCGCCGTCGTTTCCTGGTATTTTGCTCTTGCGCGCCCCTCTGGTCAGCCGGACCGGATGGTTCAACAGCAGGTTCAGCCGATGGGGAGGGTTCTTCAGTTGACGGGGGGGCGCTAGCTTGATCGGCTTTGCCCGGAATGGGTTCGGCTGACTTTTTAGGATGGTAATTTAGCTCCAGGATATCGTCAACATTGATGGCGATAATACTGCCGCTGTCCAGGTTTATTTTTACCAATTGGGTTATTATATGGGTATCGACCACGGTGCCCGCTCCCGATTCCGTAAGCACCCCGGAGCCTTTTCTGGGCAGTTTTTTAACCAAATCGGCATAAACCTCGTCTTCATAGCGGAGGCAGCATTTTAATCGCCCGCATCGGCCGGAGATTTTCGAGGGGTCAAGGGTGGCTTTTTGCTGCTTAGCCATTCGCATATTCACCGGCTGAAGCACCTTGAGAAAGTTTTTACAACAACATTGTCGGCCGCAGGTTTCAAAATCCGCTATCAAACGGGCTTCATCCCGAGCCCCGATCTGCCGCATTTCGATATGGGTTTGATACTCGCGGGCCAGGGTTTTGACCAGCTCACGAAAATCAACTCTGCCGTCAGCCATGAAATAATAGATGATGCGATCGCCGCCGAAAAGATGCTCGGTTCCCACCAGCTTCATGGGTAAATTGAGCTGTTCGATCAGGTTTTGGCAGTAAAGCAATTCCTGGTAAGAGTTTTTGTCCAGATGCCGCTGCTCATTCAGATCCGCGGTGGTAGCAAAGCGCACCACTCTGCCTTGAGAGTTCAGGGTATAATCGGGCCCGTTAGCGGCGCAGTACCGGTCAATTTTTTCCTGGCTAATGGTGCAAAATCCCCGGTCATGACAAAAAGACGAGACAATCTCGCCGATTTCCAGGCCGCGTTCGGTCTGGATAACCACATGTGTAACACCAGGGGGAATTTCCCTCTCCATGTGGTGGAAAATACCAATCAGACCCATCTTCCCATAGCGGACCAGCATAGTACGTTGACGCTTTATGCCATGATGGGATAACCCAGCGGCAGTATCTTTCGGTTTTTTTGTTTCCTCAATCATCAATCATCGAAATTAAGTTAAGGTATTTATTTAAAGTTAGTTAAGTAGAAGCTTACAAATATATTATATCACTTAACTCCCGGCAGGTTAGACTATTAATAGCCTAAAAATCAGCGCCAACCAGGGCATAATTTACACATTTTAACAGAAAAGCCTCGAATATCAAAGTGGGATTTGCATTAGCGTGCATTTGCCTTTGGGCCTGCCAGGCGGCGTGGATGATCTTGCTGCACGCGTAAGAATCATATTTTTGCGCCAGTTTAGCCAGTGGTATCGGCTGATCCGGTGGTATGGAGGATCGCGGCGGGCTGGTGGGGGTAATGCCGATTTGCATTGCGGTATTGAAGGCATGAGCAATGATCTCCAGCAGGTATAGCTGGATTGTTCGCAAGGCATCCGCCGGTGAGCGATCGGGTTGATTTTTGAGATATTCCGCACTATAGGTTTTGGCTTGCTCGATGAGCCGCTGGGCCAGGGAAAGAGCGGTTTCGTAGCTTAATTGCGCCAGTTGGTTGACAAGCTCGCATTTCGCTTCATATATTTTTAATTGTGCCAGTTCCAGGGCCACTCCCAGCCGGCCGCCTGAGAAATCGGCCCAGTAATTCGCCTGGGGGACATCGATGCCGGCTGTTTTTAGCTTTTCCGTGACGAAATCTTTCGCCAGTGCCGCGAAGCGGACTAATTGGCAACGGGAGCGGACCGTCGGCAGCAGTAGTTCGATATGCGAGGTGATCAGGATTAGAAAGGTGCCCTGCGGTGGTTCTTCCAGGGTTTTAAGCAGGGCATTTTGGGCGGGGGTGTTCATGGCTTCTGCCTGGTCGATGATAAACACCCGGGCTTGATGGCGGCTGGGGTAGGTGCCCGCCGGTTCGATGACGAATTCCCGGATAACGTCGATGGGCAGGGCGATTACCTGCCGCTCACGCTGTTGGCTGGTATAGCCGGATAGTTCTTTGCTGATTATATGCAGGTCAGGATGAGTATCTGCCTGGACGAGGTGACAATCTCCACATTGATCGCAGGAATCGTCAATTTCGGTTAGATGGGTGGAGGATTTATCCCTGACGGGTGTAAGAGTCCTGCGAATGGGCTTACTGCACAGCAGCAATTGCGCCCACCGGCGGGCCAGCAGACTTTTGCCCACCCCTTCCGGTCCGTAGAAAATATAGCTATGGGGCAGGCGTTGCGATCGTCTGGCACGTTGCAGCCGATCAATGGCCGGCTCTTGTCCGATGCAGTCAAGGATTGACATAATGACTGATGACCTCGCGGATTTGCTGATGCACTTCATTAACGGAGCCGGCCCCGTCCACCACGTGGAAATTTTCCTCTTGGCTCGCCAGTTCCAGAAAGGCCTGGCGGACCTGCTGATGGAAGGTGGGGGATTTATTTTCCATGCGGTCCAGTGACCGGCCGATGCGGGCTAATCCCAGCCCGCTGGGAAGGTCAATTATGATGGTCAGGTCCGGCCAGACCCGCTCCAGTGCCGCTTCGGCGACGGCGAGTACCATTTGCGGACCGATTTTCCCCGCCGCCGCCTGGTAGGCCAGCGTGCTGGAGAGCCAGCGGTCGCAAATTACGCAGTTACCTGCCGCCAGGGCGGGGCCGATGCTTTCATGATAGAGCTGGCAGCGGCTGGCCATATACAGTAGTACTTCGGTGCGGACGGACATTTTAGCGCTGTTGTGGTCCAGGAGGATGCGGCGGACCTGTTCGCCGATGAGGGTGCCGCCGGGATCGCGGGTGAGGATGACCGAGCCGCCTTGTTTTTTGATAAAGTCGGTCAGCAGTTTGGTTTGGGTGCTCTTGCCGCAGCCGTCGGGTCCGTCCAGGACGATGAATTTTCCTTTGAGGTTGGCGATATTCATAAGGCACATCATAAGGCAGGCCGTGAAAATGTCAACGCTGCGAAAAATTGTTCCGATGCGACTGCGACTATAATAAGGTATCCCCCCATCAACACCGGAAATCTGGCATGCAACATTATTATTATAAAATTGCCAAAAACGTTTCAAAAAAAGAAAGGGCTGAAAGTAGAACTTCCAGCCCTTCCTGTCGATTAATTTTCCGTCGCCCAAACTACAGCCCGGGGCCTAGCCAATGCTCAGCAAAAATAGCCAGATCCACCAAATCGACAATACCATCTAAGTTCAAGTCCGCGGTAGAATGGCTGTTCGGATCCATGGCATTTGTGGTCAGCTCAAAAGCCAGGTCCCAGCTCTCGCCCTCCGGTCCTTTAAGTGGAGTTCCCATGACCCAGACGGCGCCGAGCGCAGGCGGCCAGGTGGCATCTCCAAGAGCGGTTATAGAGACAGCGTCATCCTGGAAGTAGTGTGGTCTGCTCTTCCAGCCGAAGGGGAATTCCACTGTCACTCCCGGCGGGTAAATCGACGCGATACTCAGCCAGTATATCCTGCCGTTGGGGTCAGGATGCAACGGATCATTGGGTTCTTGATGGAACCACTCGTCTTGTGAGAGGAACTGGGCGAACTGGAAACAGGCCTCGTTCTTACGGTCGGGCCGATCAAACGGATCTACATCGTAGCCCGCAAAGTTCCAGACCCAGTTGTCGCAGTAGTTTTCCCAGATAAGTTGACCCGGATGGCTGAAGTTGTTGGGGTCGCTCGGATCCGCCGGCACATCGGTCCAGATGCCTATATGGAAGGCCGTAGGTACAACCGGCGGCGGGGTGGGCTGCGTCCAGCCGATGAACGAACCCCACCAGTGGATATCTGTCACTGGCCGGTCGTCCTGGCAGCGCCAATCGTCGGCCATTATGGGTGGCGTGTTGCTGTCGGACCTTTCGTCCCAGCCGTCAATTAAAGGCGGTTCTTCGTTGGGGTCCAGCAATACCGGCGGCTGGCTCCATTTGATATACCATTTGCTGTTGACCGCATTACCGCCCTGTCCCATATTAGGAGTTACCGTAAGCCAATGCCAATAGTTCCAATTCCCCATATAGGTGGGTTGGCCTGGTGGCGGAATAGCGCCCTGCTGGAAAACCCACAGGCCATTTTCATCCACGTCAAAGGATTGTGCCTGATCCAGACGAAAGCCGGCGGCACTGGCATAGCCGGTAGCAACTGGATTGGTGGCGGCTACACCTTGGATAGCAGTGTTAATAGTAATCGTGGTCGGTGGGTTCGGCGGGCTCCAGGGGATTGCAGCAGGCGGATTGCCCACGCTCCACCACCACTGACGACGCAGCCCCGCAGCATCATTGATGGCAAATGAAACGGCATTAATCTGGACCGGTGGTACGCCGCTCTGCTGCGGCGGAGTTACAGTTACTTGGATGGTGCAGTTTCGCAGGTCGGGGTCCAGGCCGTACTCCCATATCCATGCGCTTGAGTAACTGCCACTGGGCGTATTCGCGTCTCCCCAGTACATAACCAGGCCGGCGTCGTTGGGGTCATAGCCGCCCCCGCCGCCGCCGGGATATACCCATAATTCTGCCGGCAGAAATTCGTTGGTTGGATAAGGCTCACCCTCTTTCAGGTTGTTTTCCCAGCCGTCCATATATTCCGCCCACTCAGAGGGAGTCATCGGCCGGATGTGGTCCTTGGATAGACCCTCCTGCCATTCCTCTTCTGAATCGAGCAGGAAATACGGTGTTCCGAGTACCGTTGTGCTCCATACAAACAGCGCGCA
>Ga0068714_10001390_pt1 | contig 35802 bp, 27 predicted proteins | sample MTBNYHSulfiMetaG_FD_62988 | JGI IMG/M metagenome (GOLD analysis project Ga0068714, IMG submission 62988) | Enrichment culture microbial communities from rom New York Harbor, USA that are MTBE-degrading - MTBE-NYH (New York Harbor Sulfidogenic)... | ecosystem: Environmental > Aquatic > Marine >...
CAACTGCACCCCCCATGCCAGGAAAATACCGCACTATGCAGCAGTAATCCTCCGCCAAAAGAAAACAGCACCAGCAGCGCCCACGCCCGACGCACACGCCAAAAAGTCGCCATCCCGATAACCGCGAGAATCATGATCGGATTGTAGAGAAAAATGCTCTTGCCCGGGCTGAATAGCATTCCCGCCAGACCCCGCGGCAGATACGACAGGGAGAAAGTATTATGCGGACCTGAGATGAAACTGCCAAAATGCCGGTAAGTAATGTACGAGTGGATCAAGAGGGCTGGTAGCATCAGGCCCATTACCATTATATATGGAAACAAATGACCTCTGCCTGCCTTCGCGGTTGATTCCAGGCGGCGATTTTGCTGATAAATAAAATAAAATGCCAGAACCAGCCACCCCACTAAGGTAAAAACCGTATCTATCCGCATCAAAAATGCGTAGGCCATTGCCACTGCCCCCCCAGCCAGCGCCTTGCGTGAATTATTTACCTGGTACCGCCGCAGCGCCCACGTCGCGATAATGAAAAGCAGGGCCACGTGACACTCCTCCTGGCATTCCTTGGAGGACTGCCATAATCCCGTCGCGAAGACCACCAGCACTGCGCCAATCCAGCACCGCCGCGGTGAAAAACCAAACTCCCGCAGTAGAAGGAAGAAAAAAACCGCTATCAGTCCCAGCACCGGCGGAAACACAGTTAATGCGATTATCGAACGGATCAGTTTGTCCGATTCAATACCCAGCCCGTATCGGCAGACGTAATAAGGCCCGGCGAAGATCAACGGCTGGCCGATGCCGTAAAAGGAATAGTAATTGCCGTCCCTTCCTCGATAAGTCGCCGGCGGCAGCGGCTCACCCGCTATCGGTCGAATCTGTAAGTCCCCATGGTCCACCATCGACTTGGCTACCAGATATCGGTTGGGTGGGTCCATGCTCATGGTGGCGTGGTTAGTGAAAATCCCCACCGTCGTCGCACCCATAAATAGTAGTATAAGGCTTTTATGAAGATGAGCTATCTGCCGTTTTGGCTGTTCCATTGGATTTTGGGCTGTTTTCGGTGTTTCTTTAACCTACTGGATCGATAACCCATATCGGCAAATTTCACCGGCCGCCATGATATACCATTGCCAAAGATACCGCTGCCATATACTATCTCAAAGGTGGGTTTTCCATAGATAAACAAATGAGTTGGCTTGGGTTTAATGGAAATAGAAATACATCCGGAAATACTTAAGCAGCAAAGATTTAGCTGCATTTGTTGCGGCCGGGGCTGCCGTTCTTTCCTGGTACCGCTCTCCCGGCAGGAATGCGATGCTATCGAGTCCCTGCAGGATTGGCGAAAGTTATTAAAAACCGACGAGTTTTTCATCAAAACCCCATTAGCCAAACCCGCTGGCTGGGGCTTGGCAAAATTCGCCGACGGCCGATGCGTATTCCTTGACGATCATAACTTGTGTGAAATCCATAAGTTATGCGGATTGAAAGCCAAACCTAAGGCCTGTCAGCTTTATCCGTTTGTCTTTACCGGCTATGCCGGCCGGCTGCGGATTGGCCTGCGGTTCGACTGCCTGGCCGTCTGCCATAATGAAGGTACCAGCCTGGATAGCTTTCGCCGGGAGCTGGCTCGGCTGGCCCGCGAAATGGTCCCCCAGACAGCGGAAAAAATTACGGTGCCCCAGATCGGCCCAGGCAAAAAAACTATCTCGCCCGCCAGATTTGACGCTATCAACGAGACCCTCATCAAAATCATCAATACTGACGACCTTGACCTCTCGCAGCGGCTCCACTGGTTCCATCTGTTTATCGCTCATCTCGCCAAGGTCAGGTGGAACAACGTTACTGACGATGATTTCCCCGTTCTCTTGGACATGTTTAAAGATTCTCTGCTTGCGGAAATCCAGCGTCGCCAGCCGCAACTTTTACCTGTTGCCGGTCGGACGCGAAAGGTGCTCGGTCAGGTCTTTTTCCTCTTGAGTCATCCCGCCACGATCATCTGCCGCCAGCGCCGCACCTTTAGCCAGGAGATGAAAGAGCGATTGAATAATCTCAGGACCATGCGTCAGCTTTCCCATCCTACCGGCCCGCTGCCCGCCGTCCACCCGGACTGGCCCACGGTGGATTTGGCCGAACTGGAAAAAAGTTTCGGACCCTGGCCCCCTTCAGTCCAGCAGATGCTCACTCGATATCTTACTTGCCGCCTCGGCAGTGTCAGTTATTGTGGTCCGAATTTCTATAATTACAGCCTGGTCGAGGGCGCCCGCTGCCTTTTATTAGCCTTGATAACCATCGGCTGGCTCATGCGAATCGCCGCCCTCCAGGCCGGCCGCAGCACTCTCGAACTGGCCGACGCCCACACCGCGGTTATGACCATCGACGGCAATATGGGTTATGGCACCTCCATGGGCGGTCGAATCGGGCAAATGCGGCTGAATTTCCTCAAAGATCATCTCGAACAGCTTATCGATTGGTATTGTGCTTAAAAAAACCAGCCTTTTGATTTTGCCGTTTTATGAAAGAGTTTTTGGCCCCGCACTATTTAGCGACGGATTGATAAACTTCGTAGGTTTGCGCCGCGGTCTTTTCCCAGGTAAACAGCCGCGCCCGGCTGAGACATGCCTGCTTTACCGCGGCGTTACCGATATCATGTTCCAGCGCCGCTTTTATCGCCTCGGTTATCTCATCTACCTGATAGGGATCGAACACTCTGGCCGCCTCGCCCACTACCTCCGGTATGGCGGTGGCGTTGGAGCAGACTACCGGCGTGCCGCAGGCCATCGCCTCTAGGGCCGCCAGCCCGAACCCTTCGTATAGGCTCGGATGCACCACCAGACTGGCCAGATTATACAAACCCGGCAAATCCCTCTGCTCCACCCAGCCGGCAAACCGCACCTGCCCGTCAATTCCCAGCCCCTTCGCCTGCGCAATGAGTGCCCCAGCTTCGCGGGAGATTTCCCCCGTCAGCACCAGGGGAAATTCCTCCCGCTGACCCCCGGCCAGCCGCCCATAAGCCTCGATGAGCCGCTTTAGATTTTTGTGCGGCTTGTGATTGCCGGTATAGAAAATAAATTTCTCCGGCAACCGATATTTTAGATTTATTATATCCAATATAGATTTATCCGTGATGGGCCGAAAGCTCGAATCGTAGCCTTGATAGATAACCGCGATTTTTTCCTCAGATATACCCAGAAGATTAATGATGTCTTTTTTGCTGTATTGGGAGATGGTAATTACCTTCGTGGCCCGCCGGGCGTTTCGACCCGCCAAAAGGCGAAAGTATGCCCTTTTAATCCCCGAACAATAATTGGCTACCGTCAGCGGATACAAGTCGTGAATAGTCAGCACCAATTGCTTATGCCGCATCCCAAAAGGCAGGTCAAAATGGGGATAATGATAAAGACTGCTCTCATCCCGGAAACGTAAAAACTCCACATGCTGACCCAGCGACAGGCTTCTTGTTCTTACCTGCTGAAGCTGGAGGTTCCCCTCATTCACCGGGGGAAGGGTTTCTTTTATCTGCCGCAGGATCTCTTTTTGCCGCGGGCACCAGTCGTTGTAATAAATCCGCCAGCCGGTTTCGGGATGCCTGCCGATTAGCTCACGCATTAACTGCCGGGCATATTCACCGCCCCCGCCGGATAGATGTGCGAAACGCAGGTCAAAACTGATTTTCATGGATAATTTTTCGAGGGGTCCGGCTCAGGTGATATTTTACTTGTCCTTACCACGTTTGATAATAGCCCTCTGGTCTTAATGCTAAGGGTTTGCCTAGAATCTCGGCATATACCACACCCCGCGCCAGATCGGCGGGACTGGCCAGGTTCATTTGCCGGCTTTGTAAAGCAGCCGCTTTTTCTAACGCCGGTCGGGCCTCTTGCGACTGCCGGGGCTCGCCGACCGCCAATTTGCTTATAACTTGTTCCGCAACCTTTATCGCCCGTAATGGACTTTCAACCGGTGTGGGCCGCCACGCTTCCTCTCTTGCCTGCCGTCCGTGCTGCCTGGGCTGGGGCGGTTGTTCCGCCGGCGGGCGAGGTCTTGTCATGGTGGGTATCATCGCCGGCTCTTGCCGATGGACCGTTGGCATTTTAGGGACGGGTCCTCTTGACGGCGCTGCCGGCGGGTGGGGTTGGGTTGGCCTCGATGCGGGTTTGGATATCGGCACTTGCCGCTGGGGCGCCGGCGGCTGACCAGGAATTTTTTGCAACTTGCGGGCGTAGCTGGGCAGCGGCTTGGCGGGCGGCTTTGGCTGCGGTTGCTGAGGCGGTGAGGGTTTTTTCTGCTTTGATTTACCGATGATACTCACTATGGCGTAAATTACCATAATGACGATCATCGGCAGCATTTTGCCGATACCGTTTTCGCGGTCCTGCTGCGCTAATTGCCAAAAAGCCAATATACTTTGCCACATATACTTATACCGGAAATATAACTTTTAAAATTATATTTTCCCAACAAGTGTATTTCCCGTTTACTTCGGCTTGATTTCAGGCCCGCCGCCGGCTCCGCCGCGACCGATGGTATCTCTCATTTGGGTATCAGCGAGGATATTTTTCATCCGGTAGTAATCCATGATCCCCATATTGCCTTTGCGAAACGCCTCCGCCATCGCCAGGGGCACCTCTGCCTCTGCCAGCACCACCTTAGCCCGGTTCTCCTGCACCTGTGCCACCATCTCCTGTTCCCGTGCCACGGCCATGGCCCGTCGGCCTTCCGCCTCCGCCTGACGCAATCGTTTGTCTGCCTCCGCCCGCTCCGTCTCCAGATACGCCCCCACGTTAGCCACGTCACGCACGCTGGCCACGCTCACGTCCGCGATATCGATGGATACAATCTCGAAGGCGGTCTGGGCGTCGAGCCCGCTCGCCAGCACCTTGCGAGAGATGCGATCGGGATTTTCCAGCACGTCCTTATAGGTATCCGACGAGCCGATGGCGCTGACGATGCCCTGGCCCACCCGGGCGATTATCGTCTCTTCCGTAGCCCCGCGGACCAGTTGATCGATATTGCTCCGCACTGTCACCCGTGCCCGCACCAGCAGCCGTATCCCGTCCTTGGCCACCGCGTCCAGCATATTCATATTGGGATCGGTCGTTTGTTTGGGACAATCGATAATCTTCGGTTTGACCGTCGTCTGCACCGCGTCCAGAATATCACGACCAGCCAGATCAATCGCCCGGGCCACGTCAAAGTTCAGATTTATTTTGGCCCGGTGGGCGGCGATCATCGCCTGCACCAGTGTGATTACGTGCCCCCCGGCAAAATGGTGCGCCTGCAGATCATTGAAGGTAATGGCCAGATTCGCTTTATAGGAGATTATCAGAGAGTTCACGCACGTCATTACATCCGTCGGATCCTTGCGGATCAGGTAAACGCTTTCCAGGTCTCTGGTGGTAAGGGTCGTAATTCCCGCCTGCACCATTGAAATCCGGGCCGTGACAATCAAATCCGGCCGAACCTTTCGCAGCCACATCCCGATCAGGTCGATAAACGTCACCTTCGCCCCGCTGGATAACGCCTGGATCCACAGTTTTAAAAATCGCCCGATAATGATAATCGGTACCAGGGCCACGATGATAATGACCAGCAGGATCACCAGCGTTACGTTACTGCTTAATGCCCCAAGAACGGAAATATTCATAATTATTCACTCCTTATGGGTAAGGGTTAAAGTTTCCTGCTCTATATATTAGTTAACTTTCGCAGATTATTTTATCGAATCTCGCCCATTATGATTCCTTCTCACCTTCTCACTTTCTTACCTTCTCACCACATCGAGGCCAATGTTGCTCAAGAAAAAGTACGAAAGTACTATTACAAGGTGGTCGTTTTGCCCACCACGATATTATTGCCTTCCACTTTGATAACCATAATGTCACTGCCGCTGTCGATTAATTCGCCTTGCGTAGCCACGCTGTAGCGCTCGCCCTCGATTTCCACGATGCCCGAGGGCCGTAGCTGGGTTACGGTTTTACCCTTTTTTCCCAACAAGGGGCTATAGTCGTCTTCGGAAATCCCCGCTTTTCCCCGCTGTCCATCCGACTCTTGCACGGGATTCAATATCAGTCTCCGCCCGATGGGAGTGCGGGGAAAATATTTCAGTCCCAGCCCGATCACCACCGGCACGAAAATTATCGTCGCCGTCAGAAAGGCCAGTCCCGTGTTAGTGCTGATCCCGAAGGCCAGGTATAGTGCCGCGATCATCGCCGTCGCCGCTAAAAAACCCAGCACCCCGCCTGTCGGCAGAAATATCTCCAGGATGGTCAGCACCACCCCCAGAATCAACAATAATATGGCGTAAAAAATCATAGGAACCGCCGTATGTAATAAAATATTGAAAAGTTACCTAATGAAAAAAGTGAATTACAACACTTCCTTTACTACTATACGGTTTCCTTCGACAACCGCAACTATAATTTCCTGGTCCGCCTCGATAAGTTGGCCCTGTGAGACCACGTCCACCCGCTGGCCCGCGATCAGCGCCTTGCCCGCCGGCCGAAGCGGCATCAGGCTAATTCCCCGATCACCGGTTTTGATTGCCGCAGTTGTTTGTATCTGCACGATCCCCTCCTGCTGTGCCGCCGGTTCTTCCTGCGCTGTCAAAATCAGCCGGCTGGCTATCGGTATGTGGGGCAGGTATTTGCTGAAAAAATACGCCCCGATGAGAAAGCCGACAAAGCCCACCACGATCCCGAACATATTATTGATAAAAATCTGCCAATCAACCTGCGACTGGGGTATCGGCAGCTCCCCCGGCCGATTTTGCACCATCATCGCTGCCAGGGCAAAAACTATCATTAAGATCCCCGAAATCCCCGCTATTCCGAACCCGGGGATAACAAATATCTCCAAAATTAGCAGTACCAGCCCCACCCCGAATACCGCCATCTCCCACCAGTTCGCCATCCCGATCAGGTATTTGCTGCCGAATAATATCACCAGCGCCGCCACCGCCACCGCCCCCGGCAGCCCCACCCCTGGCGTGCTCAGCTCGATATAGATTCCCAGCATGGCCACCATAACTAGTAGTCCCGTTACCGTCGGGCCTGTCAGCCAGCGGACCAGCTCTTCCGACCAGTTGGGCTTAAAATATTCCACCGGCCGGGCAAACTGCACCTGGTCACGCTTTTCCAGAAAGCCTAGCACCTGCTCCCGCGCCTCCTTGTCTAGTCCCGTCACGATCGTCCGCGTCAGGCCGTACTCCAGCGCCTTTTGGGCGTCGAGCGTTACCAGCGTATCTTTGGAATCGATAAGTTTTTTGCCTTCCAGATCATATTGGTTCTCATCCGTCGGCAGGGCGTCACCCTCAAAATATTCATCTTTTTCCGTGATTAGGTTCCTGACCTGATATACTTCAATCTGCTGCGAAACCATCGCCTTGCAGATGGCCACCGGATAATTGTTGCTCTTGGCCGCCGCCTCGAAGTTGCTCCGCAGCATGCTTTCCGCCTTTTCCCGCTCCACCCCTTCCAGACTGCCCCCCATGGTTATCGGGGCGCAATCGCCGATATGGGTATTGCTTTTCATGATGATATCCTGGCAGGCCACGCTGATTAAAGAACCCGCCGATATCGCCTTCGTCCGCACATACGCTACCGTATGTGCCTTCAGGGCCACCTCATTTATCAGATAATTCCAGATTTCAATCGCGCTGTCCACCCTGCCGCCGTAGGTGTCAATCTCATAGATGATATAGGTCGCTCCCTCATCCAGCGCCTCCTGCGTCAGCCGTTTGATCGCCTTATACATCCCGTCATCTACCATCTCATCGCAGACGATAAAGACCGCCTTTTGCGGCCCCTCAAAATGCCTGGCCGGGGCGTTAGGCTCCTCTACTGTTTTTTGACCGCCCGGATATTCTTCTTCCGCGCTTATCGCGGGCGATTTTACCTCGCCCGCGAGTTTTATCAATTTTACCCCCAATACTTCCGCCAGTTCCTCTTCATCTGCGGCTAGCGCTGCTATCAGGCCGATCTCTTTAGCGCGCCCGCCGCTAAGCAGCAGCACCTCATCCCCGCCCGCCAACGGCCCAGCTCCGATCATCTTCCAGCCCGTCTGCTCCTGCTGGACCAGTTGTTCAAACCCCCGCTGATCGACCAGTTTCCTTTCATTTTCTTTGCCAATTTCATACAGCAGCATTTTTTTATCGATCATCGCCCGCACTGCCAGCGGGTCGTGGCCCGCGGCTCGGGCAAGGCTTTCCGCCTTGATTATCACGCTCTGCTGGTCCACCGGCCCTTCCAGAATCTGCTCTCTTTCCTTCGTCTCGTTGGGCAGAATCTGGCCGATCTGGGCAAATTCTTGCGCGACGATCGTCCGGCAGGCGATTACCCCCAGCACGCTCATCGCCTTCGCCTCTTTGGGGATATATGCTACTGTCCGCACCTGGTATTTATCTTCCAGTCGGATTATCCTTTGGCCCAGGTCCGAAAACTTACTGAATGGGCTGCCCCTGCCGCTGAACCGAAAGATCACCGTCGGTATCTTTTGCTCTTGTGCCTGGTCGATCTGCCGGTCCAACGTCTGCCACGCCGCCCCGGTCAATTTTTCCGGGATATCGATTATCACCGCCTCGCCTTCATCCAACAGAACCGCATTGGCGTCTAAACCAACTGCCGGGCTGTTCGGCCCGCTGGCACTACCATTTCTTTGACCATAACTCGCCGCCCAGCCGAGCATTAAGATAGTTATCGCGATAACGCTTAACAGATATCCCCAGTGAAACCTTTTTGTTTTTGACTTTGGCCGCTGTCGTCCCATGTTTTTCTTCCTTATATATATTAATACAATGGAATTTTATGACCTAACCTATTGTTAGAGCAAGCATAAACCCTAGTTAACGATTTATGCGATTGGTTTTTCATAAAGATTTTGTTTTTGTTGGTTTCATTTGGCAAATCTAACTTTCACGGAAAAAGGTTGCCTGGTTTATTATTATAACTCTTTGTGGTAGTTTTTGTTATAAAAAAGAACTTCTTGGTTTTTTCGTCTATGGTCATCACTTTAGCTCTTTCGCGGATTTTCCGCGTCGGATATACTTGCCGCATGGCTGATAAAATTCAAACGCGGAAATCTCTCGCTAAATATAAGCATATCATCTGGGACTGGAACGGCACTCTGCTCGATGACGTCGCCGAGTGCGTCGCCACTGTCAATCTTCTGCTGGAGCGAAGGGGCCTGCCTCTGCTTACTATAGACCGTTACCGGGAGCTGGTGGATTTCCCTGTCATTGATTTTTATCAGCGAATTGGCTTTGACTTCTCCCGCGAATCCTTCAACGCCGTCGCCCAGGAATACATCACCCTGTACATCCAGGCCCTCGCCCGCTGTCAGCTTCAGCCCCACGCTCGCCGGCTGCTCGACCAGCTTTTTGACCGGGGCGTTACCCATTCGGTGCTTTCTGCTTATCAGCAGCAGCGGCTGGAGGAGGCGATAGATTACTTTCAGTTGCGACCCTACTTCATTCGGCTGATCGGTTTGAACGATTATTACGCCCGCAGCAAGCTGGCCAACGGCCGCCGCTGGATCGACGAGTTGGCCCAACCTTTGGGTGAGGTGCTTTTCGTGGGTGACACCTTGCACGACTTTGAGGTTGCCCGAGGCATAGGCGTGAACTGCGTTTTGCTCGCCTGTGGCCATCAGTCGCGTGCCCGCCTTGCCTCCTGCCCCGCACCCATCCTCGACTCCCTCGACCAGTTGACAGGGTATTTGCAGCTCGATTATGAGCGAGCGGCGGGGCTACATTTTGGTTGAGAATACAAATACTGATTATTAGTATATTGCGTATGGCCGAGATTTTTGGATATATGGTGACTTGGACAACTTATGGTAGCTGGCTACAGGGTGACAAACGCGGTTTTGTAAGAGATGGACAAATCCTTCAGGGCAACGAAAGAATGCTGCAACTCTGCAAAAAGTTCCAAAAAGGGACAACGGTCAAACTGAAAAAAGAAGAAAAAGCGGTCGTAAAAACTGCCATACTAAACGAGGCTGAACGAATAGGTCAGAAACTTCACGCCCTGGTGGTGTGCAGCAATCATGTTCACATAGCGGCCCGGCCTTGTGGCAAATCGATAGAACGCATCGTCAGCATGTACAAAAGCATAGCCACACGTGCCTTGCGATGTTATGGCAGGGGCGAAAAAATATGGACAAAAGGTTTTGATAAACGGTTTTGTTTTACTGAAAACGACTTCAACAATAAGATCGCATACATAAGAAATCACGAGAACTAAATCCGTTTAGTTTAGCCCCGTCGCTTGCGACGGGGGGAATTCGGCGGAGATACCGGGAAAATTCCTGTGACTCGAAGCAGACCAGAGAATAATCGAAATGCAGAAATGATAACCGAAAAAGCTTGCTTTTTTTATCGACTTTGTTTATACCATTGCTTCATAATGGTAGCGTTGACTTTCTGTGCACCCCCTGCCGTGCCGCATTTCGGCTGGTGTCTATTAGGTCTTGGAGCATATACAGATGAAAACAGATACTTCTCCTGGAAGACCAACCCCCCCGAATCCTGTAGCTAACCTTTTAAGATCCGCCTGCACCGCCTGCCTGCTGCCCCTGCTGCTTTTTCTGGCCACCGTCCCCGCCCAGGCCGTCGATTACACCTGGTCCGACAACGGCGACGGCTCCTGCACCATCACCGCCTACACCGGCTCCGGCGGCGATGTTACCATCCCCGCCGCCTTGGGCGGCCTTACCGTCGCCGTCATCGGGAACGATGCGTTCTCTAACTGCACCAGTCTGACCAGCGTCACCATCCCCGACAGCGTCACCAGCATCGGGGACTCTGCGTTCTCTTACTGCACCAGCCTGACCAGCATCACCATTGGGGGCCGCGTCACCAGCATCGGCAGCTCCGCGTTCTCTTACTGCACCAGCCTGATCAGCATTACCATCCCCGACAGCGTTACCAGTATTGGGAACCAGGCATTTTATTACTGCACCAGCCTGACCAGCATCACAGTTGACGCCCTCAATCCTGCCTATAGCAGTGTCGGCGGGGTCTTGTTCAACAAAAACCAAACCACCCTTATCATATACCCGGCGGGCAATAGTGGCAGCTACACCATTCCTGACAGCGTCACCGCCATCGGGAACGGGGCATTCAGTAACTGCACCAGCCTGACCAGCGTCACAATCCCCGACAGTGTCACCAGCATCGGCAGCGGTGCGTTCTTAAGCTGTATCAGCCTGACCAGCGTCACTATCCCCGACAGCGTCACCAGCATTGGGAACTATGCGTTTAATAGTTGCTCCTGTCTAACCAGCGTCACCATCCCCGCCGGCGTCACCACCATCGGCAGCGGTGCTTTCTTTTATTGCACCTGCCTGACCAGCATAACCGTTGATACGCTCAATCCTGCCTATAGCAGTATTGATGGGATCTTGTTCAACAAATCCCAAATCACCCTCATCGTTTATCCAGGGGGTAAATCAGGAGCATACACCATCCCCGACAGCGTCACTAGTATCGCTGACTGGGCGTTCTATTACTGCACCAACCTGACCGGCATAACCTTCTCCGACAGCGTCACCGCCATTGGGTACGAGGCGTTCGCTTACTGCACCGGCCTGACTGGCGTCACTATCCCTGACAACGTCACCAGCATCGGGAACTTTGCATTCGTCAACTGCACTGGCTTGACCAGCGTAATTATTGGCAACGGTGTCACCAGTATCGGGGACTGGGTGTTCTATGACTGCGCCAGCCTGACCAGCGTAACGATGGGTGACAGCGTAATCAGCATCGAGTACGGTGCGTTCGCACACTGCACCAGCCTGACCAGCGTCACCATCCCCGATAGTGTCACCAGCATCGGGACCTTTGCATTCATCGACTGCACTGGCCTGACCAGCGTAATAATTGGCGATAGCATCACCAACATCGAGTTCTTGGCGTTTGGTGACTGCACTAGCCTGACAGGAGTATATTTTAAAGGCAGTGCACCCACCCTTGGCAGCTCATCGGTGTTCGATGGTGACGACAACGCCACCATCTATTACTTACCCGCTTATGCCGCCGAGTGGCCTTCCACCTTCGGCGACCGACCCACCGCCCCCTGGCCCTTGCCTGCCGCGGATATCACTCAGGACGGCGAAGTCAATCTCACTGACTTTGCCCTTTTCACCGACCAATGGCTCGAACCCGATTGCGGCCAGCCAAACAACTGGTGCCAATACTCCGATTTCGACCAATCCGGCACTGTTGACATCCTCGACCTGGCCGCCTTCGCCCAGTCCTGGCTCTACCCCAACTAACCCGCAATTCCCCTCTTTCACTCCGATAATTACCTGAACCGCGAAGCAATCTCTAATCCTCCTATCTCGCCATCGGTTTTGTCGTAAATGTCATTGCGAGAATCCCGATGTACATCGGGAGACGCGGCAATCTCATTTTATCGTTGAACGTTAAACCTTGAACCTTGAACTCTTGCCTTCTTACTTTCTCACTTTCTCACTTTCTTATTTTCTTATCTTCTCGCTTTTGTCGCGACACGGGCATATAATATCCATTATAGTTTTTTGGGGGAAAGGAGCTTTTTATGCGTGGTCTGAAAATCTGCCTCTGGCTCGCCGGCCTGTTTTGTTTATCAGCGATCGCTGTGGTTTTTGTCTCCCGTTCCGCCATGGAATCGTTCATCCGCTGCTGTAATATGCCGCCCCTCCCTGACTCGCCGCTGTTCTTTTATATCGTTCGCCTGCTGTCCGCTACCTACGTGGCAATCGGGATATTTTTCATCATTTTAGCCCTTCGCCCCCGATCCTTTGGCGGCATGATTCCTTTCGCCGGCTGGGCCTCATTTATCCTGGGCCTTTTTATCGCCCTTATGGGTTATCGCGTGGGCATGCCGCTCTGGTGGTTTCTGGGTGATTCCCTGCCCTGCATCGTATTGGGCATTCTCATCCTTGCCTTTTGGCGTCGAGTACGTCACTCAGCCGACTCGGATTCTTCGCTGCCTACTCTGCTGACTAAATAATCGCGTCCCTCCCCAACGGTGAAAAAGGGATATTTTTTTATTGGTTTTGCTTAATTTTTCCCTCGGTCGAGCTTGGAAATTGGTTTTTTTCGGTGATTTTTACCCTTGGAACAGGCCGATTCGGACAAAATATTAGTGTTTCTTGCGTTTTTTTACCGAAAATTCACACTTTTTGCTGGTTTTATCACATTTTTTCACATATTATCACAGTTTCGTGGGGGTTTTGAGATGATATTTTGCGGTAAAATTCTACTTCCTGGCGGACATCTATATAGTGCCAAGCTCGTCTGGGAGTGCCCATCGGCTGACGTTTTGCCGTGCCCGTTGATGCGGTTGGGAAGTCATCTACCGCCGGAGCAGCCGCAGGCGATTAGCCGTAAGTTCATGTTGTTAAAGTAGATAAATTGATCGGGGGAAATTGAAAAACTACCACTATGACTGAAAAGGACAATCTCGTTGTGGGTCTGCTGGAGTTAGAGGATAAAGGCTACGGTTTTTTACGCAGCCTCAAGCAAAATTATCGCGCCTCGCCCGCCGACGTTTATGTAAGTTATGATATGATAAGGAAATACTCCTTAAGAGAGGGCCTGGTCCTCACCGCCCGCACTCAGAGCAATCGCGGCCGAAACCCCAATGTTACCGAGATTATCAGCCTGAACGATAACCCCGCCGACGAGTATCTGGAAGTGACTGGCTTTGATGACTTTGTGGTGATCGACCCCCGGCAGAAGATTCGGCTGGAGACCGGCCCGGAGCCGCTGGGGATGCGGGTGATGGACCTGCTCACGCCGATCGGCAAGGGTCAGCGGGGTCTGATCGTCGCCCCGCCCAGGACGGGTAAGACCATATTATTGCAGCAGATAGCTCACGGCATAACCACCAATCACCCGGAGATCCACCTGATGCTGCTGCTGATCGATGAACGGCCGGAAGAGGTTACCGAGCTGCGGCGGAAGACCGCCGGCGAGGTGGTAGCCTCCTGCAACGACAAGGATGTCGATAGTCACGTCCGCACCGCTCACCTGGCCCTGGAACGGGCGAAACGGCTGGTGGAGTTCGGCGGCGATGTGGTGATCCTGCTGGATTCGATTACCCGGGTGGGCCGGGCCTTTAACAACTGGGTCCGCTCCAGCGGCAGAACGATGAGCGGCGGGGTGGATATCCGGGCCCTGCAACTGCCCAAGCAGATCTTCGGCAGCGCCCGCAAAAACGAGAACGGCGGATCGCTGACCATTATCGCCACCGCCCTGGTCGATACCGGCAGCCGCATGGACGAGGTCATCTTCCAGGAGTTCAAGGGCACGGGCAATATGGAGCTGGTGCTCGACCGCAACCTGGCGAATCGCCGGATATTCCCGGCCATCAATATCGCCGAATCGGGCACCCGCAAGGAAGAATTATTGATTGATAAAGAAGACCTGGAAAAAATCATCCGGCTGCGAAGGCACCTGGACAGCCTGGCCGTCGGGCAGGATATGGAAACCCTCATCAAAGCCCTCAAAAAACACCCCTCCAACGCCAGCTTCCTGGCGGAACTGTAACTGATAAACCCCGACGGGGCTTTTTCCCTGTTTGCGATTCCTGGCGTGCTGTTCGTGGTCAGTGCCCTCCTCATGCGACGGGAACAAAGGCTTGGCAAATTGTACGGTTCAAGATGGGCGTTGATTTGGGGGTTTAATCGGTTCAGGTCGAGGCGATTCCCGTCAGGATGAAAAGGTTGACAGCACGGGGGTTATCGCATAAATTAAGCGGTCTGATTTTGGAGAGTTATAAATCGCGGACAGCAATGAAAGGCAGCGGGAGTAGGAAGTTATGGCATATAACTGCGTAGTACTGGCTAAGCAGGTCCCCGATACCAAGGCGATCAGCGGCAAGGTAATGAACGACGACGGGACCGTCAATCGCTCCGCCCTGCCGGCGATATTCAATCCGGAGGACCTGAATGCCCTGGAGCTGGCCCTGCGGATTCGCGACACTCACGACGGCACGGTTACGGTAATCACCATGGGCCTGCCCTATGCAGCCAATATCCTGCGGGAGGCGCTCTACCACGGGGCGGACCGCGTTATCCTGATAACCGATATGCGGGCGGCGGCCAGCGATACCCTGGCGACCAGCTACATCCTTAGCTGCGCCGTAAAAAAGCTGGGCCAATTCGATATCGTCCTGTGCGGCCGGCAGGCAATCGACGGCGATACCGCCCAGGTGGGACCGCAGCTAGCGGAAAAACTGCACCTGCCGCAGATTACCTACGTCGAAGAGCTGCAAGAACTGGCCGGCGATAAGATCATCGTCCGGCGGAATATCGGCAGCGGCTGGCAGAAAGTGCAGGCGAAGCTGCCGGTTCTACTTACCGTTATGGATACTGCCGGCGAAGTTCGGCCCGCTGGGGCCAAGCGGATCATGAAATTCAAAAAGGCCCTCTGCCTGAGCGAGCTGCAAAAGGCGGGGGCAGAGCAAGCGGAAATCGGCGCCTTGCGGCAGAAAGGCCTGTTAATCGAGCAGTGGGACCTGGGCGACATCAAAGCGGACCTGGACTGGTGCGGCCGAAGCGGCAGCCCCACCAAGGTTCACCGCATTCAAAGCGTGGTGCTGACCTCGACGGGACATAAGGATATCCCGCCCACCGATGAAGGTGTCCGCCAGTTGGTACACGAACTGATCGAGGACCATATAATCGGCTAAAATCAGCCGGTTGATTCTTTGAGGATATTAAGCGTTAGCATAAGGAACAAATAAGCGGAGTAAGAATGATCGACGTGAATCGAAAAGGCGAGGTGTGGGTTTTTGCCGAGCAGCAGCAGGGCAAGCTCAGCGAGGTGTCCCTGGAGCTGTTGAGCAAGGGCAGGCAACTGGCGGACGCGGTTTCAGTGCAACTCTCGGCGGTACTACCTGGGGCGGCGGTGAAGGAACTGGCCGACGAGCTGGCTGCCTATGGGGCTAAGAAGGTGTATCTGGTGGAGGATGAGCAGCTGGCGGATTACCAGTCAGCCAGCTACTGCAAGGTACTGTGCCGGCTGATTGAAAAATATCAGCCGCAGATCGTGCTTTACGGCGCCACAGCCATCGGCAGGGACCTGGCTCCGCGGATCGCGTCGGCACTTAAAGCGGGTCTGACCGCGGACTGCACCGACCTGCAGATCGGCTCCTACAAGGTGCCCGGTAAAGAGCAGATTTACGAGGGACTATTGCATCAGATTAGACCAGCCTTCGGCGGCAATATCATTGCTACCATCGTCAATTACGATCGTTGGCCGCAGATGGCTACCGTCCGCGAAGGGGTGATGCCCCTGCCCCAGCGGAACGGCAGTCTTAGCGCCCAGGTGATAACCGAGAAAATAAAGATAAGCCCGGAAGACCTGGCCCTAAAAATCCTGGACAGTCATTACCAGCCGCGGAAGGTGAATTTGAAAAGTTCGCGGATCATCGTGGCCGGTGGGGCGGGGGTCGGCAGCAAGGATAATTTCGCCCTGATCTGGGAACTGGCCAATGTGCTCGGCGGGGCGCCGGGAGCGTCGCGGGCCGCGGTGGACCTGGGGTTTATCGATCGTGATCACCAGGTCGGCCAAACGGGCACGACGGTTCGGCCGGCACTCTATATCGCGGTCGGCATCAGCGGGGCGGTGCAGCACTGCGCCGGGATGTGCGAGGCGGCGAAAATCGTGGCGATCAATAACGACCCCGTGGCACCCATCTTCAAGGTAGCCCATTACGGGATTGTGGGCGATCTCAATAAGGTGATTCCCAAAATGGTCAAGGCGATCAGGAGCAAAAGCTGACGGTTTTTATGAGATTTTTCGGGGAATAAAAGTAAAATGGCAAATTTTTATACTGATAATGATGATATCCGATTTTTATTTCGCTATTACCCGCTGACAAAGCTGGCCGGGATAATGAACGACGATTTTTCCGCGGCGGCTGACTTCGACTGGGCGCCCGCCAGTGCGATAGAAGCGGTGGACAACTACAACCGCCTGTTGGAGATGGTCGGAGAGCTTAGTGGTGATTATATCGCGCCCCGAGCCGAGGATATCGACCGGGAAGGTAATACCCTCCATGAAGACGGCTGCGTCACTTACGCGCCCGGCATGCGGGAGAATATCCGCAACCTCTCCGACGCCCAACTGATGGGCTTTACCCTGCCGTACCGCTTCGGCGGGCTGAACTGTCCCAATCTGATTTACAATATGAGCAACGAGCTGGTCTCGCGGGCGGACGCGGCCCTGATGAATATCTACGGCTTGCAGGGTATCGCGGAAACGATCAGCGCCTTCGCCAGCGAGGAAATTAAGCAGCAGTATCTGCCGGGTTTCGCTGAGGGCAGATTTACCGGCGCCATGGTGCTGACCGAGCCGGACGCCGGCAGCGACCTGCAGGCGGTGAAGCTGCGGGCTTATCAGGACGAGCAGGGCAAATGGTTTCTCCACGGCGTTAAGCGGTTCATCACCAACGGCTGCGGGGAGGTGCTGCTGGTGCTGGCCCATAGCGAGCCGGACCGCAGCGGCGGCCTGGGCCTGAGTTTATTCGTCTGCGACCGGGGCACGACGGTGCGGGTCCGACGATTGGAGGATAAGCTGGGCATTCACGGCTCGCCGACCTGCGAGCTGTTTTTCAATCATACACCCTGCCAGTTGATCGGCGAACGGCAGCGGGGCCTGGTTACCTACGTCATGAGCCTGATGAACGGGGCACGGGTGGGCATCGCCGCCCAGTCGATGGGCATCGCTGAGGCGGCATTTCGCGTGGCCCGGACGTACGCGGCCAGCCGGCGGCAGTTCGGCTCGGCCATCGAGGCTTTCCCCGCCGTCCGCGATATGCTGGTGGAAATGAAAATGCAGATCGAGGCGGCCCGCACTCTCACCTACGAGACCTGCTGGATCGTGGACCACGAATACGGCGCAGCCCGAAAACTGGAAGAAGGCAAAATCGACGATCCCGAACAGAAGAAACTGCTCAAGGTGGATGAAAAGAAATTCAAGCGACTGGCGGGCATGATGACCCCCATGAGCAAGTATTACGCCAGTGAGATGTGCAATCGCGTCGCTTACGACGCCGTCCAGATCCTCGGCGGCAGCGGATACATGAAGGATTACCCGGTCGAGCGGCACACCCGCGACGCCCGCATCACCACCATATATGAAGGAACGTCGCAGTTGCAGGTTATAGCGGCGGTGCGGGGTGTATGCAGCGGAACAGCGGATAAATACCTCCAGGAGCGGCAGGAGCTGCTGGAGGGCGTCTGCCCCGAAGAGCTGCGGGATTTAGCCGAGATCCTCCAGGCCGGCCGCAGCCAACTGGAGCAGGCGGTTGCCTTCGTTAAGGCCCAGCCCGGCACGGAGTACATGGACCTCCACGGCCGAAAGCTGGTGGACGCTGCCATTATGCTGATTGTAGGTCATCTATTCCTGCATCAGGGTATCGCCGAGCCGAGCTGGCATGATGGTTTCAGCCCGGCACAGCCGGCGGATACTTCCGATAACCCTGCGGCCCCGATGGATGCATATCGGACCGTGCGGAGCCATAAACGGGTGATTGCCCGGCGGTATATCCAGTCCAACGCGGTTACCCTGGAGATGCTGTGCCGGCAGATAACCACCGGCGACCGCTCCAGCATGAGCGATTTCGATGCGATCGTCGGGCCGGTGCCGGCGGCGTAAGGGTGGGTTTATTTGACGAGCTAATCAGTTGCGGGGGGCTGGCATATCCGGATGGGGATTGATTGTATGCTTAGGAGACTTTTTTCCAGTTATTTACCGGGCAATTCGGGGGCGGGCATGGGTATAATTTGTTTTGCCGGCTGAAAAACCGGGGCAAGTGGCAGGCGAAAACAGCCGAGAGTTATAATGGTGGCTTTATTGCTAAATTGCAGAAAAACATATTTTTTACGAGGTCCAGGTAATGGCTGAAAGAAAATTTGTAATCGGCAGTGATTGTAAGACATTATTGGAAGAGGCGATCTGGAAAGAGATTCCGATAACTGTTACCGACAAGTGCGAAGAGAATTTACGGGTTTACAAGTCCCGGTTTCTCGCTTTGCAACCCAATCGGCTGATAATCAGCCTGCCGGTGGACCCCAGTAGCGAAGAACCGATGGCCCCGCGGGCCGGTCAGGAATTGGCCATCACCTTCAAAAAGGGATACAACAAGTGCTTGTTCGTCACCCGCTTTATCAGTCTGAGTGAATTTGAGCAGGAAGACGGGAACTTGACGGCGGCGTTAGTAATATATCGGCCGGAACAGATCGAAAAGGTGCATCGCCGCGCTTTCGAGCGGGCTGATGTGCCGCAGGGTGAGGATGTGGTGTTTAGTTTTTGGTCGGCGGATAAGCCGGGGCGGAAGTTCCCGGCGGTGCTCCTGAATATCTCGGCGGGAGGGCTGGCCGCGATAATCGAGACTAAGGAGGCGGGCACTCTCAAGGTGGGTGATCAATATGATCTCGAGTTGCAGCCGCTGCTGGACCAGGAGCCGATAACAGGGCGAGTTAACCTTCGGCATATTACCCCAAAACCACTGGGTAACCACATGATGCTGGGATTTCAATTTGTCGGGCTGGAGTTAAGCGAACAGGGCCGCTCTACCTTACAGAGAATTAGCAGCGTGGTCAGCGTTTTCCAGCGCCGGGGGAAAGCCACTCCAAGCAGCCAGTTTGTCAGATAAGATATTCCCTGGCCGCGACTGGTATCGCTGTTATAGCATAAAGGTTGGCGGTCTGTTTTAGAGGGGGAGTTTCTTTCGGGCGATTACTTCCAGCATTTCCTTCATCCGCTGCTTATAGGTATGTTTGGCCAGCAGTTTCCGGCGGGCTCTCTCGGCGATGCGGTTTCTTTCTCCTTCATTTTTCAGGTAATAGCTCGCCTTGCGGACCAGGTCGCCGGCGGTGTCGAAGGTGATTATCTCCCGGTCCAGTTCGAACAGGCTGGCGAGGCCGTCCGGGCGAAGGTGGTGGGGATGAATCTTGACCAGACAAAAGCCCCCGGCCCCGATACAGTTGAGCAGGTCAGGCGTGGGCAGTCCCCCGCCGGCGATATGCAGGAATATCTTGCCGGCGTTGTATATTTTGTTTACCTCCTGGGCATCGACGGCTGCCGCTGCCAGATGGCCCACTGGTGATTGCTTCCAGTTGGGCGAGAGGGGTGTGGGTTTGATCTGCGGTGGTTGCCAAATCCGCAGATTCACCCCTGCCTTGACCAGCGCCTGGCAATAAGTATCCACCAAAACGGCGTCGCCCAGGTAATTTTGCAGCAATTGGGTAAAGAATTTTATCAGGTCCTCTTCCCGCAGGCTGATGCCGCACTTCTGGGCTCGCTGCAGAAATTGCCGGGCGGATTGCCGGCGGTATTGTTCCGGTCGGCGGGAAATCTCCTCGATGATCGCCTGCCATAATTGCTGGTGGGTGGGCAGGGTGATATTATAAGTTTCCGGGTCGGTGCTCCCCCGATGGGCGAGCAAAGCTACCTCGCAACCATAGCGGGCTTTGTCCGGCTCTGTCGGCGTTACCGGGCGATACAGCTCATGGTCAGCCGCCAGGGGCAGATAGGCCGCCTGCCCGGCGGGCACGCGGGCCTGCTTCAATTTTTCTATTTGCTCGAAGCTGCTGCATAAAATGAAATCGTGTGGGCCGATTCGCTGGGTAGGCTCTTTTTCCAGCAGAGCTTCCGCCGGCTGACGCAGCAGCGTCACGCAGCGGGCGAAGGGCGGCAAAGTGGGATTGATATCCTTCCGCAGGGCATCCACCAGCAGGATAAGGTGCGGCTTAATCTGATTCAGTCGCTCCAGATGCGACAGGGTGGATACCGTGTCCGGCTTATCCAGCACCTGCAAATCGGTCCAGGCCCCCAACTGGGCCAGGCCCGCCAGCGCATCCCGGCTGGCGCCATACTCGGTTATTGAATAGACGTTGGTGCAGTTTACCGCCCGTAAAGACCCAAGACCGCCGGCGGAAAGGTTTTGCAGGAGGTCTGCCAGGCTCGGCTCTTGTTCGTGTTGTTGCAGTTGGGTAAAAAGCTCGTGGGAGCGGGCCAGGATTTTATCCGCGACCTGCTGCATGACGGCGGTGAGCTTTTGATTGAATATCTGGTTCTCCGGGTCGCTAAGCCACGCCCAGGCGATGGTCTGATCGATGATGTTGTAACCGGGGTGGCTGTGATAGAAATCGGTCAGCTTGGCCATGGGGTCTTCACCGACCAGGAAGACCAGCCTGCCGCCGGCTAACGCCGCGGTAAAGTCCCGCAGATAGAGGGCCAGCTTGACATTCAGCGGCTCCGACTCCAGCACCAGCAAAGCCTGATAGGGGGCCATATGTTCCAGAAAAGATTGGGCCTCGGCGCCATTGCCGATACCGTTCATGGCCAGATTGCCGGTGGTAAAGGTGGTTCTTTCCAGTTGGGCCTGGGCGGCAAACAGCGGGACGGAACTATTGCCCAGCCAAATTCGCCTGCCGTCGGGACAGGTTCGCCGATAGGTCACGGAACCGTCATGGGCCAATGCCATCTGGACGGAATCGGGAATGGCGGTTTCCGCCAGGATTTGGGCCAGTGGGGCGTCCCTTTCATTAAGGGCTGCCAGGTTAGCCTGAAATAGTGCATCCGCCGGCCAATCAGCCAGGATATTCGCCGCTGATGCCTGCGGCGCTGCGTATTCAATGGTTGTCGTAATGTGCTCGCTGGTGGCAGAGGGCATAATAAAAATACCTATTCAATGGCTGCGGCGACCGGCGATTTTTCAATCGCCGCTTGCTGAGGCTCAAACATTATGGAAACGGAAGTATGGCCGAACTGCTGCAGCCGATTGGTTTTTACCTTGATATCGCAGGGATTGCAATAGCCAAAACAATCACAGGGCAGATATTCGTCGGTCATTCGGAAGTTTTCGTCGAGGATATGGCCGATGGGGCCGGTCCCTTCATAAAGGTCGTGATGGCAGCGATAGATGCCGCCGTCCGGCCCGATTAATAGTTCCGTGGTTTTGCAGAGCACCTTCTGCCGGCTTTGACTGGTGCAGGCCTGGGGATATTTATATTGGCCGTACAGGGCCCCATTGTAATAACCGAGAAATTCCTTGGTGCGGAAGTCAATGCCTTCCGCCCGGGCACGGGCCTGGGCCTGAAGTATCTGCCGGGCCTTTGCAGGATCGGGATGGACGATAGCCCATATCCCCACGGAGAAATCCGCCTCCAGCAGCCGGTGCGTCTTGGCTAATAGTTCGTCCAAGCTCGCCTGCTCCGGATGGTAACTTACCCGGATGGAGGCGTAAGGGGCAGGTCGGCGAAGTCGCGCGGGATTAACCTTATCGATCATTTCCTGGACATCGAAGCAAAGGTTGGTCAAAACGTCGATCCTGATCCGTTCGGGCAGACCGTTGATAATTTCATAAAATCTAGGATGGATGCTCGGTTCGCCGCCCTGCAGGGTGACGGGAACCTCACCTTCGCTACGCTGGAGATTAGTCAATCGGCCTAGTCCCCGTATCCAGTCAGAGGCGGTCATTAGCCGCTCTTTTTTCCGCGGCGAACCGAATTCATTGATGCAATAACTGCAGTGATAAGGGCACGACATCGTTAAAAAAGCGGCGACATAGTTGCAATTTTTGGCGATAACTGTCGGCGAAAGGCATAAAGGGCGGCTCATGGGCGATTTTCCCGTTGATTTTGTGTGATTTCTCGCGATTTTTTTGCGATTTTCCCGTTGATTTTGCGTGATTTCTCGCGATTTCTCGCGATTTTTTGTGATTTCTTGCGTTTTTTTTCCGTTTTTTTTCAGGAAAACGCGGTTTTTTACCGGGCGGACTCGACCAGTTGCCGGGCAGGGGGCTTGACCTTTATTTCGTCAGCGGGTATGGCTTTTCCCTGCATGAGGGAATCGACCGCCTCGACCACCATTTCCGGGGTCAGGTATTCCATACATTTTTTTTGCTGGTGGCAGCGCGGTTGAAAACAAGGCATGCAGGACGCGTCGCAGTTGGGCGTTAACTTGATGCCATGACCGTACATATATACCTGCTCAGGCGCGGTGGCCCCGAACAGGGCGACAATCTTTTTCCGCAGGGCCAACGATACGTGCAGGCCCAGCGAGTCGCTGGTGATAATCAGCCGGCACGACGCCAGCCAATCGATGTAATGCCGGACGCTGTTGAGCGATTGCTGCCAACTGACGGCATATCGGTCACTTAACAGGTGATAAAGGCTTTTCCAGTGGTGCATCGGCCATAGCTTGGTCGGCCATTTAGAGCCGACGTGATTGTTCAGGCCGATATCGTAAATCTCCGCAACCCGTGGTTTATACCCCAGGATATATCGCTGGCCGTGCCATTGTCTGCCGACCGTCTGGAAGAGCGTCTCCTGCAATGGCAGGTACCCATTACGCTCCAGGGCGGCGGATAAAGGCCCAGCGGACTCCGGATAAAAACTCTGGCAGCCGGGGCTGCTGCAATCCTTGAAGCCATAGCGAATGTCCGCTGGTACCGCGGCGGCGAACTCGCACCAGTCCTTCTGCTTTTCCAGATTGATAATCATCTGGTAATGGCCCGTAACCATGCCCGGCGGGATTTCGCCGGGACTGTCGGCCAGGATAAGATGATCAATCAGGTGATTTTCCGTCAATAAATCAAAGGCAGCCTGGGCGGTGATCCAGGTAACATGCCAGCCTTTGAAATCTTCCAGGAGGCAGGTACAGCGAAAGACATCGCCGTAACTGACGACGGGCGAGATATTATGGTCACAAGTCTCTGAAAAACCGTGTTTTATGATTAAAAGTCGCTTTCGGGTGTTCATTTAGTCTTTCCGCGGTAAGGGTATAATAACTAAATAGTTATACTCTTAATTTCGGCATATCAACTGCCCGACATGAATAAATTGCTAGTTATCGGTCGTGAAAGTAAGAAAGTGGGAAGGTGGGAAAGTGAGAAGGTAAGAAAGTAGGAAGGAATCATAATGGGCGAGATGCGATTAAAAATCTGCGAAAGTTAACCTAGAGATAGTATTGCCAATTGCCGATTTTTTAAGCAGGACGGTGTGAGCAAGGGAGTTTTTGGTCTTTATTTCCAAGAGAGGGTAAGAACCAATGCCGACGCGAGGCGGTTTCACGGCGGAGCTCAATCCGATTGATTTGGAGCAGAGTATCAGCATCAAGCGCTGCCACGGTCTGGGCAATGTTATCTGCCTGCTGCCGGTGCTGGACTATTTGAGCGAACTCGGCTGGAAGGTGAAGCTAATTACTCGCCCGGAATGGAGTTACGTTATATCCCTCCTTCGGCCGGGATTAATCCTGGATTGCCTCGCCCAGCCGCAGAAAGGTGTGATTGACCTGGACGATTTGACGGAGCATGAGACTCCAGTCGAGCATCGCACGGACGAGTTCGCCCGGCTGCTGGGGATTGAACGGACATTTCCCGCGTTATCGTTGACCATTCCAGCAAGGTGGAAGGAACCATTCCAAAGGCTGGCGGGCAGCATAGTCTTCGCCCCGGAAGGCGGACACCCCTCCCGCTGCTGGCCGTTAGAGCAGGCGAAACAGCTAAAGGAGAAACTACCCGGTGAGAAACTGGTGCTGGTCGGATTAAAGTGCGACGGTGACATCCCCTGCGATGAGGATCTGCGGGGCCAATTGGAACTGCATGAGCTGCTGGGCGTTTTATCACAGGCGGATACTATTATAACGATGGATTCAGCTATCCTGCATCTGGGGTCGGCTTTGGGGGTGAGGATGGTAGCAATTTTCGGGGGTATAAATCCGGCGTATCGGCTGCGGCCTGAACAAGACGTATTAGTGTTACAGGCCAAAATGGATTGCCTGCCCTGCAATAAGCAGGAGACCTGCGGCGGGCGGTTTGACTGCATCAGGTCGATAAAAGCGGAAGATGTAGCTGAGGCGGTTGAACGCGGTAGGCGCGCAGATTCGTCTCGATATGCCGCTGCCAGATTCGCTGGGGGTCGAGGTATTCTTTGACTTGTCTTAAGCAGTCGGCGGAGGGGGGATTTTTGCCGACATCTTCAATCGCCAGGGCGATATCGCGGGGGTTGTCCGGGGAAACGAAGCGGCAGGGCAGTTGCTCCAGGTCTTTATCCTCATAGTATTTAGGATTCCGCGTGGTGATAACGGGCAACTGGGCGAGCATGGCGGTGATGATGGAGGTATTGCGCAGGTCTGCGCCCCGCTGGAGCAGGCTGACAAAGATGTCGGCTGCTGACAGGCCGAGAGCGACCTGGTCCTCATCGGCATAGCCGGTCCAAGTGGTTTTATCAGTCAGTTTTAGCGAGTGGGTAAGTTGTTGGCATTTATTAAAATATCTTTGCGAGCGGCGGAAAGGCCCGCCCAGGAACACAGCATGGATGGGGTAGTTTTTTCGGATTAACAGGTCCAGCGCCCGAATCAGGGCCAGGATGTTTCGCTCGGGCTGGATGAAACCGAAATAGGCGATGCACAGCGCCGCCGGCGGGATATTCAGCGCCATTCGGGCGTCGGCTTTATTTTGCGGGGTGCGGGGCAGGACTTTGATATGTGAGCTTACCGGGGCGAGATATACCTTGTCGGGATTTATTTTTTGGTCGAGCACGGCCTGGTAATCGCGGCGGTTGGAGACGAGTACGGCATCGACGGAGTGGAAAAGCCCGCGATAGCGCCGCCGCAGAATCGGACTACTAAGCGCAATATCATGCTGGGTAAGCACCAGTCGAACCTGAGGCGCCCATTTCTTCAGCAGACAGGCTACCGCCGAGATGGTCATCGACCGCCAGGAGCGATATTTTACGGTGAGGTTTTGCAGATGCACAACGTCGGGAGCCAGTTGCAGAATCTGTCGGCAGATGGTATGGGCGGAGGAGGCGGCCCATCTTTTGACCACCGGATGCACGAGGTAACCCCGGGCGAGTGCGGGATCGACCTTGGGATCGTCCGAGGTCAGCACGTGAACATCATATCCGCCCTGGGCAGCAGTTAGTCGGGCGACGATCTCGACATGGCGGGATACGCCGCAGGCAATATCCGGATAACTGCCGGAGACGATGACCAGCCGGGACTGGTTTGGCGGAGCATTTGTGGGGGTCTGGCTCATGGGTTTTTCCCGCTGAAGGAGCGAAATTACGGTGTCGGCGGAGTGCGGATCGAGTGCGGCAAGTGCCCGGCTGGACAGGTTGGCGTATAATTGCCGCACATTACCAGCCAGCTCCCGGCGAACGATCAAAAGCACGAGCGGGCCATCGCAGGTCAGCAACTCGTCAACGTACGTACGGAAGCCCTTACCTTCCAGTTCCCACGGTCCAAACTCATCGACGATGACGAGGTCCGCGTTTTTTGTCGCCGGTCGGGTCAGGGCTTGCCGGGCGAGATTTATTCCTTCCGGCGTGAGGGTAAAGGCCGGCGTATCAGGATTTTTCTCATCTCGTATGGTCAGGCGGGTTTGCGAATTATCTCCCAGATCAATTCCATCGAAGCCGATCAATTTTCCATTTTGATATACGGAAGGGGCAAGCAATCCCGCGATAGAAAAGCCCGCGTCACGGCAGCGCTGAGCGAGTTTGAGGGCGGCGGTGGTCTTACCGGAGTGTTTCTCGCCCACCCAGAGGATCAGTTTGGTATCTTGCCTGCTCATGAAAAAGTCGCTAGTCGGCGGCGAAAGGCGGTAAAAAGCGGCTAGGCTCGCTGGAGAAATACCACAATAGAAAAGGCCCAAAGCCCCATAGTGGCCAGCGATATGCCCCAGGGGGCAAGCCGGCGGCCCAGTTGCACCCTGGTAACAATGGGCTTGGTCTTTAGAAGCTCGCCCATGCGAAAGGCCAGCGGCACCACAGCGGCACAGCCCAGGGCGGACATACTGCCGGTGACGGCGATATGCTTTAGCACCTTGATCAGCCCGCCTTCCACCCAGTGCTGATAACGGAAGACATAAGTAATCATCAAAGCGAACAAAGCGTAGCTTAAATAGGTAGCGGCAGCGGCGCTGATGGAGCGATTTCTTATCTTAAGGACGCTGAAAAAGAGGTCGAAGGATATGCCGGTGATCAGAATACCCAGCAGATGGCAGGCGAAAAAAGGGACATTAAGGAATTTATACACCATCGCGCAAAGGGCGATTAAAGTGGCGGAGCCGGCCTGGGGGAAATAGACTTTGCCCAGCGCCAGGACGGTAAGGGCGATGATCGTCAAAGGCACCGAGGAGTAGGGTATCTCGGCCCGATAAAGCACGTTGCCCAGGGAGGCCTCGGAAAGGCCCCAAAGCCCGCCTAAAAATAAAATTCCCAGCAGATAATTTTTTTTCATAGTTAAGCTCCTTACTAAAGCGTTCCTATCAGCGGGTATTTTAGGGTATTTTCGGCCTATTGCAAGGGCAACCGGCCGAAAATTTCCCCTAAACCACGGGTCCCCTGCCGAGCACCATTATAATTACGGTCTTAAAGTCGCTTCCTGCGGTAAAGGGCTAAACCTGCCCCACTTAATAAAAGCAGCGAACTAACCGGCTCGGGCACCGTGAAACTATTGGTATCCAGGGTGAGCATCTGGTAGTAGTCCCAGGTGTTTTTCTGGTACTGTTCGATGATGCCGCTGATACTGTCGAAGCTGCTGCCCACCGATACCAAGGGATGGTAGTATCCGCCGGCGTCGGTGTTCATGTAATCGCTGGCCCAGTAATTGCCCGCCAGGTTTTGCAGGTTGTAGTTATCGCCTTTGGCTCCCAGGTCTTTAGCGGTAATTCCGACGTCATCAACCTGGACCAGCATGGCCTCATACGGCTCGCTGAAGATGGAATCGGTGATGGTAATCGGTGTAGGCATAGCATTGCCGCTGCTGAGAATGCTCATACCCGAGGTGGATTGAAAGGCAAGTTGGGTATTGCCGCGATATTCCTCCACCGGGATAGCGGTGAACGAGACCCAGTCGCCGACGTTAATACTGGCGAAGGCATCGGCGCCGGAGAAATCTTTGGCGGCGATGCCGCCCCAGCCGGTGGTCGAGGCGCCGTCCCAGAGGGTCAGCTTGGTATTGCCGCCGTAAAAAATGTTAATGACGATGCCGCCGGCGCAGTCGATGGTATTACCGTTCTGGGGACTATTGCCGCCGGCGTCGGTGGTGTATTGAACGTCGTAAATGGACAGATCCGTCGCCTGAGCCGAAAGAGCGATCAGCAAAACCGACAGAAAAAGCACACTCGCCGGCAAAAAAAACTTTTTCGACATTTTTATCTTCCTTCTTAAAGGGTGTTGGTTAAAGGTAAATCAAAATTAATTTTTTGAACGTACTTAATCATCCAACAAACGCAAAACTTCAGTCCATTTTATATTTCTCCTTTCTTCCTTTTTCATTAAAACCGTCCCGCCGTGCCAGCGCCCGTCGCGGCAGGTCGGACGCGGGTTGTTTGTTGATTATTGCGTCCCGTTCAGCCAGTATCCGGTGAAAGTTGTCAGGTCGCTGATATCGACGATCCCGTTTGGCTCGGCCAGATCGGCCCCCTCGCACCAGTTAGGCTCGCGGCAGTCGTCCTGGAGCCAGTGATCGGCAAACAAGCCAAAGTCGATCAAGTCAACCGTGCAGCTTCCGTCAAGGTCGGCGAGGGCGGGCAGACCGAAATCCTCCGTAACCGTAGTGAGCAATTGGTAGTAATCCCAGCCGTCGGATAAGAGGGTGTATTGCTCCAGGATGCCGGTCACGCTGCAAAACTGCCGGGAGATTTCCACGTAAGGATGGTAATCTTCGGCAGAGGGTTTATCCTCGTTCATGTAGTCCGCAGCCCAGCAGTTAAAATCAGGGTCGCCGACATCCTCCAGAATGTAGTTGTCCAGGGCTTTACCCAAATCCAGTTGGGTAACGATAACGTTTTTGACCTTCAGCCGCATCGCCTCGAACTTTTCCGGGTGATGATCGGCTACATACCACTCGAAAGGCGGCCCTTCCACCGGGCCGGCAATGTCGTTCGGTTCGACCGGCAGCGGCGGCGGCAGGGGATTATTATGACTTATGATGGTATAGCCGGGGCTATATGCTGATTGATATTGCAGCATGGTGTTGCCGCGGAATTCCTCCACGTAAACATTCTGGAAGCTGACCCAGTCGCCGATCTGCACGGCATTGAACATGGCAAATGCCGGATAAAGCCAGTCTTTTACCATGATGCCGCCCCAGCCGAGCGGGTAATTGGGGTCCTGCAGAGTTATTTTCGGCCGATAGCCGGGAAACTTTTGGGTGACGATCCCGCCGCGACAGTTAACGACCTGGCCGGCGTAGCTGCTGCCACCGCTGGGATCAGTGGTGTACTGGATTTCGTAGATGGTTAATTGGTTCGGGTCCGCCAGGGCCGGCGGCGGGGAAAATATCCCCGTTAAGATAAGTATTATTATCAAGGGTAAAAGTTTTAGTTTCATTTTCTCCATTCCATAAATTTCAGATGGCTTACCATGACATTTCAGGCTCGACTGCTTTTACGCTATAGGGGTACCACTGCGAGTCGTCGCGGGGCGGCACCTCCAGATCGTCGGGCCAAGCAGCTTTCCAGACGGTTTCGCGCCACTCGACATGGCCGTCGCAGAAGAGGATAGAGCCGCCCATCCCCCCCCCGTGCCGGGCGTGCCGGGCGCTGAATGCCTTGGGATAGCTGCCGCAGTGCTTGCCGGCGGAACGATTGAGTTTCTGCCCGCCGTAACCCCGGGCCGGGTCCAGTAACTGGTCGAAAAGCAGGATTACCCCGCCGGGCTGTCGGATGAGGTCGGTTCGCAGAAAGCTGGGCATCGGCCCGCCGGTGTCCTGCGGATGGTGCCAGCAGTTCTCATCCAGCTCCAGGCAGGAGTTCATGGCGTAAGAAAAGAAGCCGTCTCTGGCGGGGTAGTAATTATAAAGCTTTAGCGGGGCCAGTTGAGCGCTGGGACATTGAAAAATGGTATCGCAATCCGGATATTGCCAGCGCTGGTGCTCGCGCCAGGGTTTTTCATCCATCAAAGGGGGCAGCATATCGATCCAGCCGAAATGATCCGCCCAGTCAGCGGGGGTTGCAGGCGGGGCGTCACCCTGGCGGTCGAGACCGTCAATGTGAGGGTAATAATTTTTGTTATCGACCGCGTAAATGGTAAATGCCTGTCCCCACTGGCGTAGTTGCAGTTGGCAGAGGGTCTGTTTGGCGATGGCTTTGGCCCGCGCCAAGGCCGGCACCAGCAAGCTCGCCAGCAAGGCGATAATACCTACGACAACCAGCAGTTCCACCAGGGTGAAAGCCCTGCCAGCCGTTCGGATGGATTTAATTTGTGACATAGCCAGGTTTTTTTTACGGCTTAGCCGCGGAATTCGTTAAATTAAGAATATTAGCGTTATGCACGGGCATACATAACGAATGAAGTTAAAGGCGTCAAGGAAAAATTACCGAAGCGGGTATCAACCACACCTTTAGAGGGGGAAAAAAATATCAAATAAACATCATATGATATTTTTTACCGGCAAAATATAGACGCAATCCAATTTTTAGCAGGCTGTTACCAAAAAAGCGGCCAGGCGATCAATCCCTTTGTCGATTTGCTCCATGCTGGTAGCAAAGCTCAGTCGGATATTCTCATCGCAGCCGAAGCCGATGCCCGGCACGCAGGCGACCTTGGCCTGTTCCAGCAATCTCTGGCAGAATTCCACGCTGCCGGAGACGCCCAGCTTGCCGTAATAGCTGCTGACATTGGGAAAGACATAAAAAGCCCCGGTCGGCTCGATACAAGTTACGCCAGGTATATCCGTCAGTCGCTGATGAATATGCGTTGCCCGGCGGGCAAATTCCGCGTGCATTTTTTTGATTTCTTCCTGACCCTGGCGGAGGGCCTGGACGGAGGCGACCTGGCAGAAGGTAGCCGGGCCGCTGGTCATGTGCGATTGCATTCTGCTGATAGCGCCGACGACCTCGGCGGGGCCGGCGGCGTAGCCCACCCGCCAGCCGGTCATCGAATAGGCCTTGCTCAGGCCGTTGATGGTGACGGTGCGGTCATACATGGCGGGGGCCGCGGCGGCAAAGCTGCGAAATTGCATATCGCCGTAAATCAGATATTCGTAAATCTCGTCGGAAATCACCGCCAGCTTAGTCCCCTCAATCACCTTGGCCAGCGCCGCCTGCTCCGCTGCTGTGTAGCAAAACCCACCCGGATTGTTGGGCGAGTTGAGGATCAGCAGGGTGGCGCGGTCCGTAAGGGCTTTTTTGAGGATTTTGCCGGTGAGCTTGAAGCCGTCTTTCTCATGGGTTTTCACGACTTTAGGTTTGCCGCCGACTAATTTTACCATCTCCGGATAGCTGACCCAGTAAGGTGCGGGAATCAATACCTCATCACCCGGATCGACCAGGGCATGAATGGCCTCATATACCGCGTGCTTGGCGCCGACGGTGACGACAATCTGCTGGGGTTCATATACTAAGTCGTTTTCCTCCTTGAGCTTGCGAGCGATTTCCTTTCTTAGGTCCATTGTGCCCGCCTCCGGGGAATACTTCGTCGCCCCTTTATCCAGGGCGGTTTTAGCCGCCGCTTTGATAAATTCCGGGGTATCAAAGTCCGGCTCGCCCGCGCCGAAGCTAACCACATCGACACCTTCCGCTTTAAGCTGTTTCGCCCGGGCGGTTACCGCCAAAGTTACGGAGGTTTCTACCGACTGCGCTGTTTTGCTGATTTTCATAATTCCTGCCTTTTTTACCTGATTGTTTATCGGGTCGAATATTGGTCGGAGGGTTTTTTACCTTATAGAAATTTTTTTGCAAGATATTAATGAAAAAAATCGGGGCAGTATTTTGATTAGGCTGCTTTGCGGATAATCCCGCTGAAGCGGGGCCGGGGTGACGCAGGTGGACTTATCGGACGTAAGTTCTAACCTGGTCTGTTTTTACGATATTTGCCCACCGCTTGCCGATAGATTTAATTATGGGTCAGGCGCGAAAAATATATGAATTTCTGGTCCGCAGCGACAACACCGCCGCGGATGATGCACTACTGCTGGCCTTTCAGCGGGCCCAGCAGCCCTATCATCAGGTGTTGCTGGAAACGATCCTTGACCGGGCTTCACCCGCCGGCACTTGCCCGCTGATTGAGTCTTTCCACCTTTTTTCACCGGCGTTCCAGCAATTATTGATCGACCGGGCGGAGTCGCTATTTGCCGGCTTATCCCGATCGGTCCATCATGTGCAGGCCCAGGTTCGCTTGAACGTCCTGACTATAATTCAGCGGGCGAATTACTTTCGCCTGGCGGAGTTGGCGGCATATCTGCTGCGGGATCGTGACCGGCGGGTGGTTCACCGCGGCTGTGCGGTTTTACAGCAGATGGCCCGCTGTTTTGTCGGGGATAAGGAGATTACGAGTAGCCCGCTTTCCGCGGCGGTGCCCATCGGGCAGACAGATGAGAGAGCCGTCCAACGGCAGTATTTATTATTCGCGTTGCAAAAAGCGATGATGGATTATCGGGTTCATCGCTGTAGCGAAATTCTCCTGGCGGCGATGTATATCGCCCCGGCGGACTGGGATAAATTCTGGCAGAATCAACTGCTTTCCTACAATCCGGCCGGTCAGGCGATTGGGCGGTTTCTTTTAAATATCGCCGAGCCTGCCTTAGCCGGTTTTTGCCTTTCGGCGTTGAAGCATCGTGATTTACGCTCGCCCGCGGCGCGGGGCATCAGCTCCTGGCGGGATGGTGCGGGGATTATCGCCCTGGCCCGCGGTTATTATGAGCGCAGCGATGAGCAAATCAACCAGGGCTTAAAGCTGGTGAAAAATCCGATCTGGTTGAATGGGAGAAATTTCGCCGCTCATTCTCTGCCCTTGGCGGACCAGGCGGCGATGCTGGATTTTATTGCCGCCCTGGGCGCACCTGCTCAGCGGATCGCCGAGTTTATCAGCGGTTTCATAGCTACTGCCGCTGAGCCGGCGGCGTTGAAGGCGGTGAAAATTTTAGGCGCTCTGCCGGCGGCGTCATCTTTAAAGCCGCTACGCGATTTGTTAGCCTCGCCCTATGAACAGGTAGTATTGTCCGCTTTGGCGGAAATTATCCGCTTACATCCCTCGGAGCTGCCCAGAATCATGGCGGGCCAGCTCCGCAGCCCCCATTCCCGGGTGCGGCGACTCGCCCAGCGGTATTACAGCAAGGTAGCGTTTGATTCCTATTGGGAGGCATTTGACAATCTTACGGGTCAACAGCGGGCGGTCACCGGCGGGGCGGTTTTTAAAATCGACCCCGATGTCGAACAACGTTGGCGGAGCCGGGCTGTCTCCGGTTCACCTTTTGATCGCCTGCGGGCGGTGCAGATGGTTCGTTTGGCCCGCCGCTGCGATCGAGTGGTTGATATGTTGCGCCGGTTGACCGGTGATGCGGATTGTGTGGTCCGCAGCAGTGCCGTGGCCGCTCTGGGTGAGGTGCGGTCTTTGATAAATGGACCGGTGGATCCATATTTGCTCCATGCCTTATCGGATAGTAACGGCCGGGTGGTCGCCAACGCTATCGAGGCGATGGAGCGGTTAAATATGCGTCAGGGAGCGCCCCAAATTGCCGGATTGGTTAACAGTGATAACAATCGGGTCCGGGCCAACGCCATCAAGGCGCTGGCCGCCTGGCGGGACATGGCGATTGCCGGGCCGATCCGGGCTATGTTAACGGATCCGCGTCCCCAGCATCGCCGCAGCGCCTACTGGATCATTAAGCGCACGCGATTTATTAAAGATATTCTTGGTGATCTGGCCGACTCGAGCGGCTCGTTGAATAAAAGGGAGAAGGTTAATAATGTTGGCTCTTTCATTAAATTGGGTTAGTTTGATGGCCCGCGAGGACTTCTTTAGGGTCAGTTTCAGCCGGCGGTTTGCCATGCTGGACCAGTTGCCTTATAGTCTGCGGGGGGTGCGTGAGACATTCGGCGGTCATGGCCTGCAGGGTTGGATGTTCTGGGCCTTGATGGGGGCGATTTTTCTGCTGTTTGCCGGTGTTATCGTCTGGTTCTGGTGGCGCTCGCGGAAAATAGTCGTTGCCCGTATGGTTTATGACCCCGAAAGGCTCTTTACCGCTCTGCTGAAAGAGTTGGATTTGCCCCCGGCGGATAAGACGCTTTTACGGCAGATGGCGGCGGATGCCCGTCTGCGTCATCCCAGTCAGTGCCTGCTCAGTCCGGATCTGTTGGACTGGACCAGGTCGCTTTGGCTGGCAGCCAAGGGGCCGGACGTTGTTACCCCGGATAAATCCCATCGGATCGACGCCATCGCCGTGCGATTATACGATCACCTGCCCCCCGGCCCCGAGGGACAGCCTGGGCCGAAAACCAGTATGCAGACAGCATAGCGGAGGCAATCTTTCCGCTTTATTTTGGGCCTGCACTGGTTTTTGCTTTATCCGATTCGCCTTTACTGTCTGGCAGAACCAAAGGAAAAAGGCTATAATACATTAAAGGTTAAAAAATGGGGCAGGATAATCTTTACGCAGGCCCGCTTACCAGTGGAAAAGGATGACTAAGAGCACCAATACTTATTGGTAACTTTCGCAGATTATTTTACCCAAATTTGCATTCAAACAGGGCCTTACCCTGTAATTATAATAAATTACAGGTTCGATAAAACTCTCGAACCTTGCAAAAAAACTATCCTATGAGCCCCAAGGCCCTGCCGATTCATTATGACTAATGTTGCGCAAGAAAAAGTACGAAAGTACACTTATTGGTACATCGGTATATGTCTATTTTTGATGTTAACTACCTGGGCGGTTTATTGGCCGATACGCAACCATGAATTCATCAGCTTCGACGATGATGAATATGTCACCAATAATTTTCATGTCCAATCCGGTTTCTCCGCCGGTGGTATCGTCTGGGCCTTTACCCAAAGCCACGCCTCCAATTGGCATCCCCTCACCTGGCTGAGCCATATGCTGGACTGGCAGTTGTTCGCCGATAAAGCCGGCGGGCACCATCTGACCAGCCTTTTATTTCATATATTAAACACCTTATTGCTTTTTTTCGTTCTGCATCAGATGACCGGGGCCCTGTGGCGCAGCGGTTTTGTCGCCGCCGTTTTTGCCCTGCATCCCCTGCATGTCGAATCCGTCGCCTGGATTGCCGAACGCAAGGACGTGCTGAGCGGATTTTTCTGGATGCTGACGCTGACCGCTTACCTGTTTTATGCCCGGCGCCGCCGAGTCGGTTGGTATATCTTGACGATAATCCTTTACGGCCTGGGCCTGATGGCCAAGCCGATGCTGATTACACTGCCCTGGGTACTTTTATTGCTGGATTACTGGCCGCTGGGGCGTTGGCAACGGACAGATTCATCGATAAATCCGCCTGGAACCGATACTACTGGGCCTTCCCAGTGGCCGACAGCCCGCCGGCTGATCAAGGAAAAAATTCCCTTCATTATCCTTTCCGCCCTTTCCGGCGTGGTGACGGTTTATGCCCAGCGGGGAGCCATCACGGATTTTCTTAATATATCGCTATGGAGCCGCCTGGCCAACGTGCCGGTTTCTTATCTGAAGTACCTGCTGAAGATGTTTTGGCCGGTGAAGTTGGCGGTTTTTTATCCTCATATCAGCAACGAACTGCCCGCCTGGCAGGTAGTAGCGATACTGATGGTGCTCATTGGGTTATCCGTTGGGATATTCCTCTTCGGCCGGAAATACCGGTTTCTGCCGATGGGTTGGCTGTGGTATTTGGGTACCCTGGTGCCGGTTATCGGCCTGGTACAGGTGGGCCTGCAGGCGATGGCGGACCGCTATACCTATCTGCCCTCGATTGGGGTTTTTATCATGCTTGCCTGGGGGGCGGATGCGCTATTGTCAAGATGGCGCTATCGAAAAGTAGTTCTTTCGGTAGCCGGCTCGGCAGCATTAGCGGGATTGATGATTATCTCCAG